>Ga0308160_10000136_pt1 | contig 190011 bp, 155 predicted proteins | sample PhyFR1_FD_201036 | JGI IMG/M metagenome (GOLD analysis project Ga0308160, IMG submission 201036) | Phyllosphere microbial communities from UC Gill Tract Community Farm, Albany, California, United States - DLSLF.R1 | ecosystem: Host-associated > Plants > Phyllosphere > Unclassified | place...
CCATTACCCCGCTACGCTACATTGACATCTCTTTTAAGAACTTTATCGGCAGTACCTCACGGTTGCCTTTTTATATCGTTTGATCCTCAGTTGCAGAAAGTCTTGTTCGTCTCTCCTGTGTTTCGGCAAATTTCAATCTTGTTTTTGTTGTTTGTGTGACATCCGCCACTTCAACTTTTTTGCCCTTCCTTTCGGTTGGGAGTGCAAAGGTAAGGATCTTTTCCGAACTTCCAAATAAAATAAATTTTATTTTTTCATTCTCTTTTTCCCTCTTTACTCTATTTCAATATGCTGGTGTTAACCAGCTTTCCGTTCTTCCGAACCGGGCTGCAAAGGTAGCAATCTTTTTCTCTTTAGCAATATTTATTTTAAAATAAATCCTGCCCTCTTTATCACTAAGCCATCTTTTCAACTAAAACCCTTCCTCCGAAGCGGGATGCAAAAGTAGGAAAAATATCATTGCTTCCAAAGGTTTTTCATAGAATACCATAGCGTTTAACGTAACCTAATGGTTTACAGCAACAAAAAGTTTTGCTATGGTTAAAACTTTTTAAGGCAAAAGGTGTTTAGCGCTGATTTATCAAACCTATCAGGTTCAAAAAACCTGATAGGTTTAGGTATAATATCCTTTAAAACTTCCGAAATACCTGCCCACCTAAACCCGATTGAAATGGAAAGCCCAAAGCGAAGTGAGGACTTGGAATGAAAAGCGGGAACAAACTTATATAGTAGCACAACACATGCTTTGCTGAAAAAACTAACCACATTATAAACGAATGATTATATAAGGCGTTCAATTATATTAAAATCACTATCAAAAACTTTTGACCCTCTTTTGAAATCTCCTTCTAAAACGACAACATACAATGTTTACATTAATTTAATAAATTGAAATGGCGGTTATATTAAATTTGACGTATAGAAACAGACATTACTTATATTAATTATTATAATACTGTAGAATAAAAATGAACGACGTTATTATAAACGAAATAAAATTGAGCCACAAATTTACTGAGGGCTTTAACGAGAGGGAAACCATTTGTGCGTGCGACAAATGCAAAATATCCAGATACCGCCACACCCACGAACCTGACCTGGCAGACCCACAACATTCTTATTGGGCTTATTTAACCTATTGCATAAACCAGGTAACCATTTCTGGACTTTGGTTGGAATTTGGAGTGGGTTCGGGTAAATCATTATCTTTTATAGCCCAACAAAAGCCGGCGCATATTATTTATGGTTTCGACAGCTTTATGGGTTTGCCAGAAGACTGGGTATTGAGTGCAGAACGTATTTATAGTAAAGATACTTATTCCAGAAATGGTATAGCTCCAACGTTATCGGCCAAAAACACAGCGCTTATTATTGGCCTTTTCGCTGAGACCTTAAATGATTTTTGCGTTTTGCACAAGGAACCCTGCGCTTTTATACATATAGATTGCGATCTGTATTCATCAACGATTGATGTGCTTGATGGATTGTTTAAAGCTGGGAAGATTACTACAGGAACCGTAATTCTGTTTGACGAGTTTTATAACTATCCCAATTATAAAGATTACGAATACCGGGCCTTTGAAACCTTTATAGCCAATACCGGCCTGAACTATCGTTGGTTAGCCCATACGGAAAGTCCGGTTGAATGGAATGGCAATCAGGCAGCATTGGTAATTATCTAAACCCAAATTGAATAACCATACGGCAATTATCCTGAAGTATCGTTGTTCTTTGCTCTTTCAGATTTTGGAAGTACATATTCCATAAACCAGATTGAAATGGAAAGTTAATATAGTAACCTAAGCTACTTCGTTAAAATAACTCTTAATATAAGCGTACACTATATAGTATATAGGCAACAAGTGCTACAACAACAGAAGACCTTATATATATGTTAAAATTTGTTAACTGTTATATTGTACTGAATTGCTTTGCATAGCTTAGCGGCGAATTGTTTTTATTGATGTTATCGTATTATTAATTATCTTTGCAGAATGTTTAAAGTTAAACACTTAATTATTTTAGTATTTGTTGCCGCTCTGGGTATTGCGGGTTGTAAAAGTCGTTTCGAGAAATTGAGAGCGAGTAATGACGTTGCAAAAAAATACCAGGAGGCGCTTCGTTTGTATAATAAACGCGATTACAGTAAAGCTTTGGTACTTTTTGAAGATCTTTCTCAAAAATACCGTGGTCGTGCAGAAGCTGAGGATCTGAATTATTATTATGCTTATACACTATATAGATTAAGTGATTACACCACTGCGAGATATCAGTTTAAAAGCTTTGCAGATACCTACCCTGCGAGTAAAAACGCAGAAGAAGCGAGGTATATGGGTGCTTACTGTTTCTATTTAGAATCTCCGGCTTTCTCTTTAGATCAGGAAAATACTTATAAAGCGATTGATGCATTGCAATTATTCATCAACTTATATCCTACCAGCGATCGTGCTGCTGCAGCGGGTAAATACATTGCTACTTTAAGGGGCAAATTAGAAGATAAAGCCTTTGAAAATGCCAAAATGTATTTAACTACCGGTCCAAGTAATGTTGATAATTACAGGGCTGCTGTTATTGCTTTAAAAAATGCGCAAAGAGATTTCCCGGATATTAAATATGCAGAGGAAATGGACTTCCTGATGATCAGGGCACAATATTTATACGCGAAAAACAGTTACGTTATCCGTCAGGAAGACCGTTATAATGAAGCACTTGCTTTATATACCGAGTTTACTGAAAACCACCCAGACAGCAAATTTACGAAAGATGCAAAAGGACTTAAGGATGATGTTGAAGCGGGTATTGTAGCTACCAAACAAGAACTGGCATTATATGCTGCCGATCAGGAAAAATACAAGCAAATGCTGATCAGAACCGGTAAATTAAAAGATACTGTTTCTGCAAAGCCAACGAATGCAGATAATACGAATATTAAAAATAAGTAATACATGAATACTAACAAACCTGCTGTACCAAATACTACAGTAACCAGAAACGTACACGATTTAGATAAAACTACTGATAATTTATACGAATCATTAGTGGTGATTGCTAAAAGGGCAAATCAGATCTCGAACAACGTTAAAGAGGAGTTACACGGTAAATTGGCAGAATTTGCTTCTAGCAACGACAATTTGGAAGAAATTTTCGAAAATCGTGAGCAGATTGAAATCAGCAAGCACTACGAGCGTATGCCTAAGCCTGTTTTGGTTGCTATTGATGAATTTTTGAACGAGAAAATTTATCACAGAAATCCTGCTAAAGAACAAAAGTAAATGGCATAGCGCATAGCGTTTAGGGCAAAGCGTTTAGCACTACGCTCTATGCTCCATGCCTTATCTACTCTGCGCGTTATGCTAAAAAATAAAAATATAATCCTTGGCGTTTGCGGTAGCATTGCGGCATATAAGTCGGCTTTTTTGGTTCGGCTGCTCGTTAAAGCTGGTGCAAACGTAAAGGTTATTCTTACCCCTGATGGTGCTAATTTCATTACACCACTCACCCTTGCTACGCTTTCTAAAAACCCTGTTTATACACAATATTTCGAAGAAGAAACGGGTGTTTGGAGCAATCATGTTGAATTAGGTCTCTGGGCCGATCTCATTATCATCGCTCCGGTAAGTGCCAATACTTTGGCCAAACTGGCAACGGGAATCTGTGATAATTTATTAACAGCGGTTTATCTTTCGGCCAAATGCCCGGTGTATGTTGCACCTGCAATGGACCTGGATATGTGGAAACACGAAACTACCCAAAGTAATATTAAACGGATCATTAGTTTCGGAAATACGGTTATTGCTCCTGCCAATGGCGAACTTGCGAGCGGGCTTTGGGGCGAAGGCCGAATGGCTGAACCTGAAGAAATTGTTTCTTTTCTGGACAATGCCATTAAGAAATCATCTCCATTATTTGGCAAAAAAGTAATGGTTACTGCTGGTCCTACTTACGAAGCTATCGATCCTGTCCGTTTTATTGGTAACCATTCGTCAGGGAAAATGGGTTTCGCCATTGCTGATGAATTGTCTAAGCTGGGTGCCGATGTTACTTTAATTGCCGGACCAACTGCGCAAAAAGCTGCTCAAAGTTTAAAAAGAATTGATGTGGTGAGTGCGAAAGAAATGTTCGATGCCTGTACTTCAGTTTTTCCTGAAAGCGATATCACGGTGATGTGCGCAGCCGTAGCCGATTATCGCCCGAAACAAGTGGCCACACAAAAAATCAAAAAACAAGATAGCGACCTGGTTTTAGAACTGGAAAAAACCACCGATATTCTTGCCTCATTGGGCAGAGAAAAAAAGGCGCATCAAATTCTGGTTGGCTTTGCTTTAGAAACCAATGATGAAGAGAATTATGCAAAAGGCAAACTGGAGAAGAAAAACCTTGATCTTGTCGTTTTAAATTCTTTAAATGATAAGGGCGCGGGTTTTAAATCAGATACCAATAAAATTACTATTTTTAACAAAGCTTTAGAACGGACTGTATTCGAGATGAAATCGAAAACCGACGTGGCTAAAGATATTTGTACTGCCATTTTAAAAATTGCGAAATGATAAAAAAGATTTTTTGGATATTGTTATTGGTTGGTTTCGGTAAAGTACAGGCACAGGAGTTAAACGCAAGGGTAACTTTACTGGCGCCACAGGTTTCGAACATCAGTAAGCCAACTTTAGACGCCTTACAAAAAACAATCCGCGATTTTTTAAACAACAATAAATTCAGTAACGAAAGTTATAAACCACAGGAACGTATTGAGTGCAGTTTTGTCATTACCATCAACTCGTGGGATGGTGGCTCTGGTTACACTGCCGAAGCACAGATTCAAAGTAGTCGTCCGGTTTTTAACAGTTCTTACAATAGTACACTGCTAAACATGAGTGATAAAAATTTTGATTTCAGCTATCTTGATGGTTCTACCATTGATTTTTCTGATCAGAATTACATTTCTAATATCAGTGCCCTCCTCACCTACTATGCTTACACCATCATCGGGATGGATAAAGACAGTTTTAGCAAAATGGGCGGGACACCTTTTTATAAAAAAGCACAGAACATTATCAATTTAGCACAGGCATCGGGCAATACAGGCTGGAAAGCTGCTGATGGTTTACGCAACCGTTTTTGGTTTAACGAAAATGTACTGAACCCTATATTTAGCGAATTACGCAATTTCATTTATAGCTACCACTTAAACGGATTGGATCAGCTTACGGATAATGATAAAGGTTTAACCCAGATTGTGGCTGCCCTACCTGCTCTTCAGCAAATGGACAAACAAAAACTAGGTTCTATTTTTCCGAATGTTTATTTCGCTTCCAAGGCAGAAGAAATAACAAACGTCCTTTCTAAATTAAATGGACAGGAGCGCATGAAAGCCTACAACATGCTGGCAGAAATCGATCCGGCCAATATTGGTAAGTATGAAGGGTTGAAGAAGAATTAGTTTTTTTGGTTAAGCGGTTAACTGTTTAAATCGGTTAATTGATTGCGATACGCCTAACGCCATACGCTAAACTAGCTCATTTTTGCTTGCAGACATTTTTTAGAAAAGCATGTTCAGTATTTCAATTAAGGTTAGCCCTGCTTTTGTTCATACGCCTTCAGGCCTTAAACACGGGCCGGTATCCACATCAATCAGGTTTAATAACTTGAGGCAGTTTTTCATAGGTGGGATTTTTCTTTCTAAAGTCTAACAGGCATGCAACATTCTACCCTCCGCTGCGTCTTATCTCCAAACAAGCTTTTTTAACTTTGTGCGCAGTTAACTAATTAACCAGTTTCAACAATTAACCAATAAAGTTAAAAATTTGTTAAAATATTTTGTTATTACGAATATCTTCGTACATTTGATTACGAAATAATTCGTACAACCTGTAACATATGAGCAATCACAACATCAAACCAACAGAAGGTGAAATGGAAATCCTCCAGGTGCTTTGGCAAAAAGGTAACGCCACGGTAAGAGAAGTGCATGAGGCATTGAATAAAAAAGACTCTGGTTATACCACTACCCTAAAGCTAATGCAAATTTTGCACGAAAAAGGAATGGTAGAAAGAGATACAAACCAAAAAACGCATATATACAAAGCATTGGTTAGCCAGGATAAAACTGAAAAACAATTGGTAACCAAAATGATCGACAATGTATTTAACGGATCGGCGGCAAGATTGGTGATGCAGGCTTTAGGTAACCACAGTGCCAGTGCGGATGAAATTGATGAAATCAAAAAATATTTAGATAGCCTTAAGTAAGGTTAAGTTGAGGGTTGAAAAGTGTAGGGTTTGGGTCCCTAATAAACATTAACATTTTCGGTTTATCCCGGCATAAAAAATTAAAACCACCGTTATGGAAACTTTATTACAACAGTTTATTAAAGCATTTGGATGGAGCATTTTAAATTCACTTTGGCAAAGTGCTATTATTTATGGCATCCTGTTTATCATCATGCTAAGCATACCAAAGCTGGCAGCAAAATATAAGCACAACCTTGCTTTTGGTGCCATCATTTTAATGTTTATTGGCTTTGCCTATAATTTCATTAATCAGTTAATACAAGGGTTGAGTAGCCAGGCGCCTGCCATCAACCTTCAAAATATACAGGTTTACCAATACTTTAATAACCTGCCACCAAGCTTTAGCAGCAAAGCAGAACAGTATTTCCCTGTTGTGGTAGCTTTTTATGCGATTGGCATTGTGCTTCAGTTATTTGTGATTGTTAAAGGTTATGGTCAGCTTTCTAAATTGAAAAAGGAAAGTTTAAGTGCCATTCCTGATAGCTGGAAAGCCATTTTCAAACAGGTAACAGCCCATCTTAAAATCAAAAAGGCCATTAAGTTTCATTTGTCGTCTATTGTTAATGTGCCTTTGGTTATCGGTTATTTAAAACCTGTAGTATTATTTCCTTTGGCCCTGGTTAATCAATTAGATAACGATCAGGTAGAAGCGATTTTAATCCACGAACTATCGCACATCAGAAGGAACGATTTTTTACTCAACCTGATTAAAACGGCAATCGAAACCTTATTGTTCTACAATCCATTTGTTTGGATGGCTGGTAGGTTTATACACATCGAGCGCGAACATGCCTGTGATGACCTGGTTTTGAAAATTACCGGAAAACCGTTGAACTATGCCCATGCCCTGCTTAAACTCGAGCTCCTCAAAGATAAAAACAGTCCGGCCTATGCACTAGCTGCAACAGGTAAGACCCAAAATTTATATCAACGCATTAAAAGAATAACCAACATGAAAACAAATTATTTAAACGCCAAACAGCAAATGGCAGCCCTAACCCTGGGTGTAGCCTGCTTGTTTTCTATAGCCTGGATCAATCCAACCGAAAAGAAAAAAGAAAGTAAAAAACAACCTAAACAGGAGATTTTGAGCATACGGTCTGCTAACGGAACCATAAGCCACCTGATCTGTACCGATACCACAAAAAAACGTAAGATAAAAATTGTAACCATTGATGCAAGTGGCAAGAAAACAGAATACAACTCAGTAAAAGAAATGCCTGATAGCTTAAGAAAAGATTTTTACAGGGACGAGCTTTTTGCTGATAAGGGCATCTATCGCATCCATGCCGATAGTTCATTCAAATTCAGGTTTAACGATTCGTTGGTTCGCAATAAAATTTTTAAAGAGTATAATTCACCAGAAGCCCAGGCTAAATGGAAAAAATTTGGTGAAGACATGGCCAAACAATACAATTCGCCAGAGGCGCAAGCCAAATGGAAAAAGTTTGGTGAGGATGTAGCCAAGCAATACAACTCCCCAGAGGCACAAGCCAAATGGAAAAAGTTCGGCGAAGAGATGAATAAAAAAATGAACTCACCAGAGGCACAGGCCAAGTGGAAAAAAATGGGTGAAGACATGGCCAAAGAATTCGGTTCACCAGAGGCGCAGGCAAAATGGAAAAAAATGGGTGAAGATATGGCTGCAAAATTCAATACTCCAGAGTTTAGAGCACAATTGGATAACATCAGGATACAAGCTTTGAAATCAGGAGATATGGCTCATTTATCAGGTTTAACACGATTGCAGTCTGATTCTATATTTAAAGGAAACAGACACATGCTTACCGGTCCGGACGGTGCTATTTTTTATTACGATAATAACAACAAAGTAAAACAGACTGAAGAATACAAAAAGCTTAAAGAAAAATTCGACATTGAGGTAAAAGAGCTGAAAGAGAAAATGGAGAAGAAAGAGAAAAAAGAAAAAGTTGAAGGTGGTAACAAAAGTTCACAAATCAGTCCTGCTGTTATGATTTACAACAATAAAGATTTTTCAGATCCTGTTAAAACATTGAAAATTGAGAATGCAGTGGTAACATACAAAAAAGCTGATTTTAAAAATGCAGATCAACTCGCGGTAAAAAGCTTTGTACAAAATGGCAACCTAACCATTGCCAATAACAATGCAATCAGCATTTCGATAAAATAAAACTATACACAACCAAACAGATTATGAACAGCGGAGATTATTCTTCGCTGTTTTTGTTTTGTACTGGCCTGTTGAATAAATTTTAATATTTTTGCTTAGTATGCTACAAAAACTTTCTATCCGTAATTACGCATTAATTGATAGTCTTGATATCGAATTTGATAAAGGCTTAAATATCATCACAGGTGAAACCGGTGCCGGTAAATCCATCATACTGGGTGCATTATCATTAATTTTAGGTCAGCGGGCAGAAAGCAAATACTTTTTTAACCAGGATAAAAAATGTGTTATTGAAGGTAGTTTTGCACTGGCAGATGAAAACCTGAGAGAACTTTTTGAAGAAAATGATCTCGACTTTTCAAAAGAAGGTCTTTTACGGAGAGAAATCTCTATAGATGGCAAAACCAGATCGTTTATTAACGATACTCCTGTTAACCTATCTATCCTTAAACAAATTGGCGAAAAACTGATTGATATCCATTCGCAACACGCCACACAGGAAATTAATGATGCCGATTTTCAATTATTGATTGTAGATTCATTGGCCAACCATCAGCCGCTCCTACTAAATTACCGTAGCGGGTTTAAAAAACTTAAGCAAGATACTTCACTATTAAAAAAACTAATCAGCGAAGCCGACGAAGCCCGTAACAAACAAGATTACGAACAATTTCTGTTTAACGAACTCGAACAGGCAAAATTACAGGAAGGTGAGCAGGAAGAGCTGGAGCAAGAATTGGAGCGCTTAACACATGCCGAAACCATTAAACGCGCTTTACTTACCGCTTCAGGATTAATTAATGAAAGCGAGCCATCTGCCTTGCAGATTTTAAAGGAAGCATCATTACAATTACAGGGTATTGAAAAATTCGATCCTGCAATTAATGTGCTTTATGAACGTTTGCGCTCATCAATTATTGAGATAAAAGACATCACCGATGAGGTTTCTGCAATAGAAGAAAATACTTTACACAGTGCCAAGCGCTTAGAAATTGTAAATCAAAGGCTGGATCTGTTTTATACCTTGCAACAAAAACACAGACTTAGCAACAATACCGAACTGTTAGCCCTTCAAAAACAATTGGAAGAAAACCTGAATAAGCTATTATCTTCTGATGAGCACATTGAAAAATTACAGCAAGAAATCGATCAGCTTAAAAAAGAATTACATAAACAAGCCGATCAATTAAGTGTGAACCGTAAAAAAGCAATCAAGGTGGTAGAAGAGCAAACCAGTTCTACACTGAAAAAAGTAGGTATGCTTAATGCCAAACTAGTGCTGGATCAAAAAGTATTACCTGAGCTGTATAAAGATGGGTTAGACGAAATTAACCTACTTTTTACAGCAAATGCTGGTCAGACCCCTGCCCCTGTAAACAAAGTGGCTTCAGGAGGTGAATTATCACGGTTAATGCTCGCCATAAAAGCTTTATTGGCTAAACACACCTCCTTACCAACGATTATTTTCGACGAAATTGATACCGGAATTTCGGGCGAAACTGCCTTAAAAGTTGGCGAAGTAATTTCCGAACTGGGTGAAAACATGCAGGTTATTTCGATAACCCATTTACCACAGATTGCTGCCAAAGGCACATCTCATTATTTTGTGCATAAAAATGAAGATAAAGGTAAAACCACTACCGGAATCCGTAAACTTAAACAGGAAGAACGTATTGGTGTAATTGCCGAAATGTTAAGTGGTAAAAATCCAGGGGCATCGGCAATTGAAAATGCAAAAGAATTGCTGGCTTAGCTACCCTCCCTGGTCTGTGCCCCCCACGGGCCATTTCGAGTTTTATTGAAATTAGTAGTCTGTGAGGACACAGACCACGGAACGGGAATTATTGGGTTAATTTATCATCCTAATGCCCCATGGTCTGTGTCCTCACAGACTATTTTGGGTTTTATTGAATTAGGGGTCTGTGAAGACACAGACCACGGAATTACTGTTAAGTAATATTTCTTTTGCATTTTACATAAACTAACAAATTAGTTTATATTTACATCATGAAATCCTTATTAATCGTATTTTTATTATTCACTGGTAAATTTTGTCTCGCACAGCAAAGTTATATACTTTCAGGTACGGTTAAAGATAAACGTGGCGAAGCATTACCTGGCACCGGTGTTTATGTAAGCGGTTATAAAATTGCCACTGTTACGGATAATAATGGCAAATATACACTCCCCTTAAAACCAGGTAACTACGACATTTTGGTACAGCTAATTGGCTATAAAGCCTTAAATAAAAATGTAGTGATTTCGGATAAAGCGGTAAAACTTGACCTCACTTTAGAAGAAAGCATCACTCAATTAGCCGATGTAACCATTAAACCCGATCCGAACAGGGCGCATTATATTGAAATGTTTAAGGGTTACTTTATCGGCACCACACCTAATTCGGAACAATGTAAATTGATCAATCCAAACGTATTGATTATTGATTATGATAAAGAGGCGTTCAAGCTCACTGTAAAAACCACTGAATTCCTGATTGTCGAAAACAAGGCACTCGGTTACCGCATTAAATACTTATTAAACAATTTCGAGTACGATAGTAAAACGAGGATCATTTATTATGAAGGTTTTCCTTATTATGAAGATTTAAAAGGATCGGCACGGAGAAAGAAAATCTGGGAGCAGAAGCGGCTTACGGCTTATTTAGGTTCTTCACAACACTTTTTTAAGTCGATTTTTAATCAACGTGCAACCGAAGAAGGTTTTATCATTAATAAATTGATCACAAAAGAAAACCCTGATAAACCATCCGACAGTGCCATTAATGCCAATATTAAACGTTTAACAAAAGCACAAACTGGTTTAACCAGGCCTTTAACCATTACCGTGGGCGATTCTTTAAGTTATTGGATAAAAAAGAAAAACCTGCCCGGTGGCATATCTATTTTAAACCGCGCCCCTATTTTACAGGATACCCTGGTGCATGTGGAGAACCAAAGTATAAAAAGTGTTAATTTTACGGATAAGCTTTATGTGGTTTACACCAAAGAAAGAGAAGATCCTGCATATGCCAACCGGATAGGTTTATCCATTGCCAGACCGTTAGATATGCCCGATTATCAGATTTCTACCATTAGCCTGCAGATAGTTCCCGTATATTTTTACGAAAACGGCTCCATTTACAATCCACGTTCTATGATTTATTCGGGGTATTGGGCCTGGGAAAAAATTGCGGATAGTGTTCCGATGGATTATTTACCGCCGGTTAGTTTGGAAGGGAAAAAGTAAATAACCATTAATACGGGTAAAGAGAAAATTGTACAGACAACTGAGATCAAGTATTTTTTTTGAAAAGCAAATACAGTGCTCCTCTTAAAGTGTCCAACTTTTTGGGGGCAGTCCATGCTTCATGCTGTGGGTTTTCCAAGCGGTCGGGTTTAGCTAGCAGAGCTGGTAATACTGTTGAGGATTTTAGAACTATGTAGCACATGCCCTTGTTAAATAAACCAGACAGAGCGGGTAGCCCACAGTGAAGCGTAGCGTAACGAGGACTACAAGCGATGGCGGCGCTACTTTGTCCATGGAAAACAGACCATCCGTTTCCAAATCGAAAAAGAGCTTTACTTTTTAATTAATTTTCTTCAAATATCCTTCGCTGTACTACCATTGACAGAGCCCTGTAGAGAGGTCGTCATTGCGAGGAGGAACGACGAAGCAATCTTTCCTGCTAGCGATCCTTGTTAGAAAGATTGCTTCGTTGGCTGAAAAAGCCTTCTCGCAATGACGATAAATCGAAGCACAAAATAACGTTTGCCACCAAATGTTAAATTTGTTAAAAATCTTTTGCGTTTTTAATAAATATTAAGCCTTTTAATTACATTCGTCTCTATGATTAAAAGCCTTTTAGTAGCCCTTATGCTAATCATTCTGGGTACTAATGTCAACGCTCAAAACACCTTCTCTATTAGTGGTCTGGTTCGGGACCAAAAAGACGGATTACCCGGTGCAAGCATCTATTTAAGTGGTTATAAAATTGCAACGGTAGCCGATAATGATGGCCGCTTTAAACTCACCAACCTGAAACCCGGCAGTTACGATATCCTTGTTCAGCTGGTTGGCTACCTCCCCTACTCCAAAAGCGTAATCATTTCTGATAAATCGGTACAAGTAGAGTTGGTTTTAAAAGAAAATGTTGCCCAGCTTGATGAAGTGGTGATCAGGGCCGATCCTAACCGGCAGAAATACATTAACCAGTTTAAAGAATTTTTTATCGGCAAAACGCCCAATGCAACACAGTGCAAAATTTTAAATCCACAGGTTTTAAATGTTGATTATGACGTAACCAAAAGTACACTCACGGTTTCTACAACAGAATTCTTGGTGGTAGAAAACAAAGCTTTAGGTTATCGCCTTAAATATATGCTCGATCATTTCGAATACAATTCGCGTACACACATTATTTATTATTCTGGTCACCCCTTTTTTGAAGAGCTAAAAGCTTCCGCAGCTAAAAAGAAAAAATATATTGCTGCGCGTGAAGTAGCCTATTATGGCTCTTCGCAACACTTTTTTCGTTCACTTTATGCCAATAAAACACAGGAAGAGGGTTATATCATCAATAAAATGATCAAAATTCCTAATCCTAACCGTTATCCGCAGTATGTAATCAATACCAATTTAGAAAAGATTAAAGCTGTACCCGAAAAAACGGGCATCAGACAAACTAAAGCTAAAATAGATACTGCTTTACTCGCTTTTTGGACAAAACAACAGGAAATGCCAAAAACCATCGATAAATTTTCGAGAGCAGATGTACTGACAGATACTTTGGTACATTATTTTAATCAGAACTTAAAGTACATCAGTTATACCGATGCTTTACTGATCCAATACACTAAAGAAAAAGAATCAATGGCCTATTCTAAAACGGGTTTCTGGATCTTTAGACCTTTAGATGTTCCTGAAAATGAAATTTCGGTTGCCAATTTAACCGGCGAAGGTGTTCGTTTTTACGAAAATGGCGGCATTTACGATTCCCGCTCGCTCCTTTTCGAAGGGTATTGGGCATATGAAAAAGTGGCTGATATGGTGCCGATGGATTATGTACCGCTTCCAAAAAAGGAATGATGGTTGATGGAAGACGGAACATGGAAGATGGCATTTTTAAACTAAAATTGTTGAAAAGTAACTTTTCTTAGCTTTTAAAATTACTAAAAATATTAGTAATTTTAACCTATGATTGGCGAAGAAGAAAAACAGTATTTTAAAGGACGGGGCGCCCAAGTTAATCCACACAACAAATTTTTAAAGGATGTTTATGTGAAAGAACATCAGGAAGGGATTGATGATTGGGAAGAAAGCGACCGCAAAACTGCTTTCATTTTCGAAAATTCGAAAACCATCGTAAACAAGGTTGATAGCCCGGATGTGGGCATGGCCTATTCGCTTAATCCTTATCAGGGCTGCGAACATGGCTGTACTTATTGTTACGCCCGCAACTCGCACCAGTATTGGGGTTATAGCGCCGGGATAGAATTTGAACGGAAAATAATTGTAAAAAAGGATGCTCCGGAACTTTTTAAAAAGTTTTTAGAGAAAAAAGGCTGGGATGCCACCACCATTTCACTCTCGGGCAATACTGATTGTTACCAACCTGCTGAAAGAAAATTTAAACTCACCCGCCAATTACTGGAAATCGCCCTGGCTTACAAGCAGCCCATCGGCATGATTACTAAAAATTCATTAATTCTCCGCGATCAGGATATTTTACAGGAAATGGCCAAATTAAACCTTTGTATGGTTTATGTTTCCATCAATAGTTTAAATGAAGATTTACGACAGGTAATGGAACCGCGTACCACCACGGCCAAACAACGTTTGAAAGTTGTAGAGGAGTTGAGCAAAGCCGGAATACCCATGGGCGTAATGGTTGCGCCGCTTGTACCCGGTTTAAGCGATCATGAAATTCCGAAAATTTTAAAAGCGGTAGCCAATGCAGGTGCCATTAAAGCGGGTTATACTGTAGTGCGGTTAAACGGAGCCATTGGACAGATATTTGAAGATTGGCTGCGAAAAAACTTTCCAGATCGTTTTGATAAAGTTTGGCACATGATTCAGAGTTGCCATGGTGGCAATGTAAACGATAGCCGTTTTGGAGACCGAATGCGTGGCGATGGCAATATTTCTCAAATGATCAGGGATAACTTCAGGCTGCACTGCCGTTTAAACGGTTTAAATGTAAAGGATATTATTTTAGACCACACTTTGTTCAAAATTCCCAGTAACCAGGTAAGTCTGTTTTAGTTTTATTTTAGTTGGTTCCGATTTGTAAACGGGACTTTTTGACCTTCGAATTTGTAATCCGACTTTGTTAATTTGTAATCCAGCTCGATTAAACTTAGTTTTAGCATTATGAATATTGCATTAATAACTTATCTTGATAAAGGCGCTTACGATACCACAACCGTTGAAAGTGAAGACGATAAACTTTTAGATTTCTTAGCTGGAAAGGGGTTAAATATTGAAAAAGTAATCTGGAACGATCAAAATGTAAATTGGGAAGATTATTCGCATGCCATCTTAAAATCGCCATGGGATTATTTTGACCTGATTGAAGATTTTTATGCCTGGCTCAATCTTTTAGAAGCTAAAAAGGTGAAGCTGCTTAACCCAATTGACGTGGTGAAGTGGAATTCGAATAAACTATATCTCCGCGAAATTGAAGCTACCGGTTTAAAAATTACACCCAGCTTTTTTATACAGAACCAGGAGAAAATAAACCTTAAGGATTTCTTTAAAAAATTTAATACCCATAAATTAATTGTAAAGCCATGCATTAGCGGAGGTGCAAAAAATACTTTTAAGGTAACTGCTGATAATGTTGAAGAAGTAAATCAAAAACTAGATCAGCTCATCCAAAACGAAGACTTTATTGTTCAACCGTTTTTACCAGAAATACTTGAAAGTGGAGAATGGTCTTTCATTTTCTTTAACGGCGTTTACAGCCATTCGTTAATTAAACAGGCCAAACCTGGCGATTTTAGGGTTCAGCCGGCACATGGCGGAACTGTTCATCCGCAACAACCAGGTAAAGAACTGATTGCAACAGCACGGCAATACGTTACCTTGTTCGCCAAAAACTGTTTATACGCAAGAGTTGATGGTACTTTTGTAAATGGAGAATTCTTATTAATGGAGCTGGAGCTGATAGAACCATTTTTGTTCTTAAATACAGAACCTCAAAATTATGAGAAGTATTATAAAGCGTTAATGGAGTTGATTTAAGGTTTAGCATCTTCGTCATTCTCGCGAATGCGGGAATCTTAAAGCGCATTAAGATTCCCACCTGCGTGGGAATGACGCCTGATTTTAGGATTTGTCATCCTGAACCTGTCGAAGGGCTAATTAAATTACAGTTTAGCGTTTCGACAAGTTCAACGTGACAATTTAAAGCTTAATAAGCTAATGATTCTACAGGTTTTATTTCGCTGCAAAAACCTGCACCCAATATTTATCCGTTTTGGCTGCGCCCATCTCTTTAAAAGAGGCAGTCATGATATTTTTGCAATGCTCTTCACTCTTAACCCAATCATTAAAAACCTGTGCTTCGGTAGTTTGTCCAAAGGCTATATTCTCTCCAACTGATGTCCAGTTGTAACCAGTAGCTTTTACACGTGCACCTGCGGTTTCGCCATTGGCAGAATTATGGGTAAGTGTTGTTATAGACGCCATATATTTACTATGGCTAATGGCTGCAGAACCTAAGTTGATACTCCAGGTTAAAACCCCTACAGGAGGCATCACAGTTGTACCACAATTGCAACCTGCTAAACGGGTATCGTTTACCAGTTTCAGTAAAACGTCGTTATTAATATTGGTTGCAGTAGAAAGTACCAGGGGATCAGTTATTGTTGGTGTAGTGTCAGCTCCTTTTTTACAGGATAAAGCACAGCATAGCGCTATGCATGCTAATGGGAAGGCAATAAATTTCATTAATAAGGAATAGTTTGATGAAAGGTACAATGATTTTATTTAAAAAAAATAATTTCCATCCATCTTTTTCGTACTCCAAAAACAACTATAAAATTTAATGCCCCTTAATTAATCTCTAAAACAAAAAACTCCCGATTTTCATCGGGAGTTTCTTATTTATTTACTAGAAGAATCTTCTTCCTGTTTCGGCTCTTCTTTTTTCTTCTCGCCTTTTTTGTGGTTGATCGAAATCAGCTCGGTAGTTTTATCGTAATCAATTTCTAAAACATCTCCTTCGGTTAATTCACCTTTAAGGATCTCTTCAGCAATTGGATCTTCTAAATATTTCTGGATCGCTCTTTTTAAAGGGCGTGCACCAAAATTACTATCGAAACCTTTATCTGCAATGTATTCTTTAGCGTTTTCAGTTAATGCGATTTCATAACCAAGAGTATGAACGCGACCGAATAATGCTTTTAACTCGATATCGATAATCCTGAAGATTTCTTCTTTACCTAGGCTGTTAAATACCACTACATCATCAACACGGTTTAAGAACTCAGGCGCAAAAGCACGTTTTAAAGCACTTTCGATTACACCACGGCTGTGAGAATCGGCCTGATTTGTTTTCGCTGAAGTAGAGAAACCAACACCCTGACCAAAATCTTTTAGCTGACGGGCACCAATGTTTGAAGTCATGATGATGATTGTATTTCTAAAATCAACTTTGCGGCCTAAACTATCGGTTAACTGTCCTTCATCCAATACCTGTAGTAAAATATTAAATACATCAGGGTGAGCTTTTTCAATCTCATCCAATAAGATTACGGCATAAGGCTTTCTTCTAACTTTTTCAGTTAACTGTCCACCTTCTTCGTAACCTACGTATCCTGGAGGCGCCCCCACTAAACGTGATACCGCAAATTTCTCCATATACTCACTCATATCGATCTGGATCAACGAATCGTCGCTATCGAACATGAAACGGGCAAGCTCTTTTGCCAATTCAGTTTTACCTACGCCGGTTGGACCTAAGAAAATAAATGAACCGATTGGTTTTTTAGGATCTTTTAATCCAGCTCTTGTACGTTGGATAGCTTTGGTTAATTTTTTGATCGCATCATCCTGACCAATAATTTTCTCGGCCACTTTATCGTACATATTCAACAGTTTAGCACTGTCTGTTTGTCCAACACGTTGTACCGGGATACCAGTCATCATTGAAACCACTTCTGCTACATTATCTTCTGATACTTCGTAGCGTTTTGTTTTGGTTTCAGCTTCCCACTCTGCTTTGGCTTTATCTAATTCTTCAATTAAATTTTTCTCTGTATCGCGGAGTTTTGCAGCTTCTTCATATTTCTGGCTACGTACAACTTTGTTTTTCTCTAATTTGATGTCTTCAATTTTTGCCTCGATATCAATAATGTTCTGTGGAACGTGGATGTTGGTTAAGTGAACACGTGAACCTGCCTCATCTAAAGCATCAATCGCTTTATCTGGCAGGAAACGGTCAGAAATGTAACGCGAAGTTAAAGTAACGCAGGCTAAAATAGCTTCGTCGGTATAAGTTACACCGTGGTGTTCTTCATATTTATCTTTAATACGGGTTAAAATCTCAACAGTTTCATCCGGTGTTGCAGGCTCAACCATCACTTTTTGAAAACGACGGTCTAAAGCGCCATCTTTCTCAATGTACTGACGGTATTCATCTAAAGTTGTAGCACCAATACATTGAATTTCGCCCCTTGCCAAAGCAGGCTTGAACATGTTTGAGGCATCTAATGAACCTGATGCGCCACCAGCACCAACAATGGTATGGATCTCATCAATGAACAAAATTACGTCTGTAGATTTTTCAAGCTCGTTCATCACGGCTTTCATACGTTCTTCGAACTGACCACGGTATTTTGTACCGGCCACCAGCGATGCCAGATCTAACGTAACTACACGTTTGCCAAAAAGCACACGCGAAACTTTACGTTGTACAATGCGTAAGGCCAAACCTTCTGCAATTGCCGATTTACCAACACCTGGCTCTCCGATCAAAATCGGGTTATTCTTTTTCCTGCGGGATAAAATCTGCGATACACGCTCAATTTCTTTCTCGCGGCCTACAATTGGGTCTAAACGACCTTCTTCTGCTGCCTTGGTTAAGTCACGACCGAAGTTATCTAAAACCGGAGTTTTAGATTTTATATCCGAAACCTTTTTAGGTGTACTAAAGCTTTCTTCTTCGCGATAATCGTCGTCGCCTCCTGTAGAAGCGCTATTTGAGATATCATCTCTGAAACCATTTTTATTCACTTCAACCTCCTGTTTAAAAACATCATAAGTAACGCCATACTGTAATAAGATCTGCGAGGCGATGTTATCATCATCTCTCAAAACCGATAACAGTAAATGTTCGGTGCCAATTAAATCGCTTTTAAATATTTTAGCTTCTAAATAAGTGATTTTTAAAACTTTTTCTGCCTGTTTTGTTAATGGAATATTGCCTAAGTTTACTGTAACACTCGAAGTACCGCGCACGGCATCTTCAATTGAGCGGCGCAATTTACCGGTATCAACCCCTAACGATCGTAAAATTTTTATAGCCATACCATCGCCTTCGCGAATGAGGCCCAATAATAAATGCTCGGTTCCGATGTAATCATGCCCTAAGCGGAGCGCTTCCTCCCTACTAAAAGAGATTACATCTTTAACCTGTGGTGAAAATTTTGCTTCCATAATACCTTTCTTAACAGCTACGTCCCTAAACTATAAAATAAATTATAAAAAGCGACTGTACCATTTTGTTTATTTTATCAACAATTGCGCCATACGGGTGGATAAAAGGCAGTAAACATATCCCCCAACCTAAAAAATACGGTATGAATATCGTATTGATAAATATATATCTATCTACGTAATAACTGTTTTATAGGTTTTAAAAGGGGATTTTTTATATAATCTCCCTTTCAAATATCATTTTGTCGGTTTATTGTAAGGATTTTTTCGATTCGATCAACTGACAATTTGTTGCTTTTTGTTAAGGCAATTTACAAGTTTTGACAGAAAAACAAAAAGAACGTGACATCATTTAACAATTTAACCAGACAATTATCAATAACAATGGATATCCATTGTAGAATACCATATTATCAATACGAAAATAACTATTGATAAGTTGTTTTTGTTTTATAAAAACGCTGTTATAGTTGTTCCATTGAGATGGAAAATGTAAAATGGATGATGGAATTGAATTTCTTACAGAGAGGCCTTAATTATCTCAACTCCTTAATGGTAGAATAATAAGGCCTAAAGGTTCTTTATCATTAAGAAATTAAGTACATTAAGGTATAATGATTTATGCTGGAGAAACCTTAATTATCTTAACTCCTCAATGGTCGAACAAACGAATGATGAAGATGAAATTTGATTAAGTCAAAATAACACTAGGCTTCGTTATAAAAACTTCGCAAAAACTGTAACGGAACATCAGACGGAGCAGACTTGTTACAGTATTCAATGATATCGTTTAAATTAAAATGCCCGGATATCGATTCAAAGGTATCATCGTCTGAATCTTCGAAGCCCATACTCCAATCGCTGAAAATACATTTATCATACTTGCCAATCTGTAGCAAAACAACCGACTCGTGTCGGGTATCATTCATTATTTTTTTATAAAGCTTACGTACAATTCTTTCATCACCTTCGAGCAATTGCATAAATCTGCCTTTGCTTTTAGTAATCTGCTGACCTTTTACATATAATAAGATACCTGTAATATCATTTTGTTTATTAAAGTTTCTGCTTTGGTTAAGCAAAGTTTTTATCATGTCAGCATCAAACACCTCACTTTCTACGCTGCTGTAGATTAAGTAGAAAATCGATGTTATAGTTTTATTGTCTGGTTCCATACCACAATTATCATTAAAATATCTGAATTCTCGATTAATATTTTTTTCTAAAAAAAATCTACTAATACATTGCTATACTACTTTAAAACAATAGATTACGATCAGCACCAAGGTTGCATAAAATCTTGATAAAACCATATAAGTATCTTTTATCAGGAGTGAAAAATATTTAAAATACATGCCTTACGCTCTTAAAAATTATCATTAGTTATTCCGGTAAAATCTAAGAAAGTTTTTTTATCGTATATGCCGATAGGTCCAATAAATCAGATCAGGCACATGGCGTCTCTTTACCAAAGGCTTCTACTCGTATTTATTCTAATCATCGCTTTTGCGGGAAGAATAGCAGTATCTGCCATTGCCAATCAGAAGTCTCCTCAGGAAACGGTAAAAGAAAACAGCAGCAAAGAAAAATCTGATGCCAACGAAAATGAGGGACAGGCAGAAGAAAAAATCAAATTGGAAGATTTTATTGTCCATGGCTTAACAAACATTGATTTTCTAAGCATAGTCAGCGCTAAAACTAAATGGTTTGCTGGTGATTATAAACTCCTTAATTGTACCCTACAAGCATTAGAGTATCCACCCAAATAAGCCTCAGCGTCTAAAATCCACAATTTTCTTAATTTAAACATTAAAATCATGATTAAAACTAAACACTTAATCATAGTGGCCTTATTGGCTATTGTGACCCCTATTCTATTTTCTGCATGTAAGAAAGATAGAAATAACGATCCGGACCAAGAAGTTCTTACACCCGGGCCTGATGTTAATTTCTATGCACTTACTGCAGATAGCAAATTATTATTGATCAATGCGAAAAACCCGAATTCGGTAACCTCACAGGTAAGCATTTCGGGCCTGCAGACCGGAGAAACCATTTTAGGGATCGATTTCCGTCCTGCTACTGGTCAACTTTATGGCGTAGGCAGCACTAGCCGTTTATATGTAATTGATCCGAAAACAGGAACAGCGAGGTCTATTTCTACGGCTCCATTTACGCCTGCAATCAGCGGAACTTCTGTAGGTTTTGATTTTAACCCCACTGTAGATCGCATTCGCCTGGTTACTTCATCAGGCCAAAACCTGCGTTTAAACCCTGAAACAGGAACTGTAGCTACCACAGATGGTACTATTAATGGCATAACGAATGCTAAAGTAGCATCGGTTGCCTATACTCAAAATAAAGCCGGGGCAAATACCACTGTACTTTTTGATATTGATATTGCAAATGATAAACTGCATAAACAAGATCCACCAAATGACGGAAAACTGGTTGAAGTTGGAAGTCTGGGTTTTGACGCAGAAGATATTGGCGGCTTCGATATTAACCCTGATGGTACAGCAGCATTAGCCGCGTTAACTGTTGGTGGTAAATCTGGTTTATATGCCATTGATTTAAATTCGGGCAGAGCTTCAAAAATCAGTAATGTAGATCAACAGATTACCGGGCTTGCTATCCCTACCGAACCTGTTGCTTATGCTGTATCAAACAATAATGAATTGTTGATTTTTAATCCAGCTGCTGCAATGCCAACCTTCGTGGTGAAAGCAATTACAGGTACACAATCTGGTGAAAGCATTTTAGGTATCGATATGCGCCCTGTAAACGGACAGCTTTATGCAATTGGAAGTACCAGCAGGATTTACACCATTAATGCTTCTTCGGGTGCTGCTACAATGGTTGGAGCCGGACCTTTAGCTACTTTATTAACAGCTACTCAAATCGGATTTGATTTTAATCCAGTGGCAGACAGGATTAGAATAGTGGGGAACAACGGGCAAAATTTCAGGATAGTGCCAACGGATGCTACCCTGATTGTAGATACACCTATTTCGCTGGGTACAGCAACAATTTCTGGTGCTGCATATACAAACAATTTTACCGGTGCAACTACAACCATATTGTTCGACGTGGATTCTACAACAGACCGTTTATATAAACAAGATCCACCGAATGCCGGAACTTTGGTTGATGTAGGCCCATTAGGGATAAATATTGAAGCAAACAGTGGTTTCGATATTGGTGGCACCAGCGGACTTGCCTATGGCATATTTACCGTTGGTGGTGTACAGAAATTATATAGTGTAAATTTAACTACAGGTGCAGCTACTGCAGGAGCAACCATAAGCACAGCGGTTAGAGGTTTTACACTTGGGTTAGGTTTCTAAGCCGCTCCCTTCATATCATTAAAAAGCAAAAGCCTTTCAATCCTGAAAGGCTTTTGCTTTAACTAATGTTTACGGTTTCTACTAAGAATTAATCCGCTTTGGTAAAAGTAAAACTTTAGTAAATAGCTATATGTTCTGATTCACATTATGAGCAAATAATGATAATTACATTAAAACAGGATTAGAATGGTCAATTTTTGGTTAATTGTCCGAATCGGTTAAGTGATCCACCCCTCCCCCGCAACTCGATGCCCTATGGCTTGATCGATTAACTGTTTAATATGTTATCAACTCCAAACTCATCTGTCAAACTCCCCCTAAATTATTTCAATCGTTAGAACTGCTTTACAATAAAGATAAGCTACAATTACGTAATATTAAAACCACACAAGCCGTGTAATAATTTTACATTAGTATAGATAAGGTACCGAAATTAGATTATTGGGCATCAATACTTTGTATGGTGAGCTGTAGAACTATGCGCTTTGGTCATATCCTAAACAAGACTTATCACAATAATGATCAGATAAATAACCTAAATAAATCACTAACCAATTAATTAACAAACTGATGAGAAATGCAACAAAAACATGGCTTGGCACATTGCTGGCCCTTACTGTTCTTTATTCCTGTAAAAAATCGGAAATGAATCCTGAACAGGAAACCGATCTATTTGAAGGCAAAAAAAAGGAAATGGCCGTTAGCTCGCTTATTGCGGGTACCTCCTTCAGGGTGGTGGGTTATATGCCTTCGTGGGCCGGAGCTGTTAACCAGATTCAGTTTAGCAAACTTACCCATGTAAACTATGCTTTCGTACTGCCAAATTCAACTGGTGGATTGCAACCTGTAGAAAACCCTTCCAAATTGCAAAGCCTGGTTAGCTCCGGGCATGCCGCAGGTGTAAAAGTGCTTATAGCTGTTGGCGGATGGAATAATGGGAATGATAGTGCCTTTGAAAGCCTGGCTGCAAATTCAACCTACCGAACCAATTTCACCAATAATATGATCAGTTTTGTAAATCAGTATAACCTGGATGGGGTGGATATTGACTGGGAGTATCCAGATAACGGAAGCTCGGCCAATAACTATACACTTCTGATGCAACAGTTAAGTACAGCATTGCATAACAACGGAAAACTGCTTACCGCAGCGGTAGTTTCTGAGAATGGCGGAAGTATCCAGAACGCCGTTTTTACTGCGGTTGATTTCCTTAACCTGATGGCTTATGATGGTGGCGGTGCTAACCACTCTACCTATAATTATGCGGTAAACTCCATCAATTATTGGCAAGGCAGAGGACTTTCTGCAGCTAAAACTACTTTAGGTGTACCTTTTTATGGCCGCTCATCTTCTTCATACCTTGATTATAAAGATATTCTTGCTCAGGGCGGAAGTCCAAATTCAGATACCTTTGGTAATATTGGCTACAACGGTATCCCTACCATCAAAAGTAAAACGAACCTGGCATACGACCGTACTGGTGGAATCATGATCTGGGACCTGAACGCGGATGCTACAGGGGGTAATTCGTTACTTAGCGCCATTAATGAGGCCATAATTGCCCGCGTAAATAATGGCGGATCGAGTATTCCTTACGGTACGGTAATTTTGCTAAAAGGTTTCAACAACAAATATGTGAGTGGACAAAACGGTACGGCTGCTATGACCTGTAACACCACCACAGCCACATCTACTGAACGCTTTACCGTTATAGATGCCGGCGGCGGTAAAGTGGCCTTAAGAAGTATGGGTAAATATGTATCATCAGAAAACGGCACACAGGCTGTTACGTGTAACCGTGCCACCATCAGCGATTGGGAAAAATTCGACTGGGTGGTTGCAGCGGATGGCAAAATTGCTTTTAAGGGCAACAATGGAAAATATCTTTCGAGCGAAAATGGTACACAAGCCATGACTTGTACCCGTGCTGCTGCTTCTGGCTGGGAGTACTTTTCTAAAAACTAATGATATAGCAGGCTAAACTTAACTGCCTTCTATCTAATCGTAAATTCATGCGGAATCATTCGGTTCCGCATGAATAATTTCGAAAAACCCTCATTAATTTATTATTATCAGTTTATTAATCTGGCTCAGAATGCCCTATAATTGGCTGTTTTATACCCCATACATGCAGATCTGGTTCTATAGCTTTGATAAGAAAATAAAACAAAGCCATGAAAACAATATTTGATGAAACTGTTCGGATACAATTGATTGACCGGATTGAGAACCTTAATAAAAACAGTGCTGCTTTATGGGGAAAAATGAACCTCTACCAGATGTTGAAACACTGTAGAATATACGAAGAAATGATGTTGGGCAAAAATAAATATCAACGTGTATTTTTAGGCAGGCTGTTCGGGAAAATGGCACTCAAAGAATTTACACAGGATGAAAGTCCAATCAAACAGAAAACTCCTACCCTTAGCCAGCTTAAAGTCAAAGAAAAAAGCGGTGATATAGAAAGCGAAAGAAAAAAATGGGTTGCCTTGTTGAATGAATATGCAAATCCTCCGAAGCATGAAATTGTACATTCCTTTTTTGGTAAACTAAGCCATGAGCAGGTTGGCCAGCTGGTTTATAAACATACCGACCATCATCTCCGTCAGTTTAATGTTTAGAAAAACCGATAGCAGGATTTCTTTATTTTCTGAAAGCCAGATTCCTTTTAATACGGCTAAGCGTTTCGGGTGCAATTCCGAGATATGATGCAATGAGATGCTGGGGTATACGTTCAATGATCTGCGGATTCGATTCAGCCAGTAAGAGATACTTTTCTTCGGCACTATGCGTAATGGAACTCATCAATCTCCGCTCTTTAGTAACTAAACTATTTTGATAAAGTATGCGGAAATATCGGTCCATGATGGGAACAGCTATTGTTAAAGCATCATAATCGGCCCGCGAAATCATAAAGAGTTCCGAATCTTCTATCGCATCAATATTAAACAGGGCAGGCTCACCTGATAAAAAGCTATTGAAATCAGATAACCACCAGCCTTCCCATCCAAAAATACTCATATGTTCGTCACCTTTGCCATCTACATTATAAGTGCGAAGGAGCCCTTTGCACACAAAGGTAAGGTGCTGGCAAACATCGCCTGCTTGCAGCAAATACTGACGCCTCCTTAATTTTTTAGGCGAAAAAAAGGTTTGTATTTCCGCCAGGTCCTTATCTGTAAGCACAACTTTTTCCTCAATATGTTTGAAAAGTACATTAATCATGGGCCAAATAATCTTTACTGTAGGCAAAGATAAATTTTTCATTGTAAGAACACTCATTGTTGATTTCTTGATCCAGATCAAGTTCATTATCTGATCCAGGTCAAGTATGGATTACCTTAACAGGACTAATTTTGCTTAAAATTATAACATCATGAGTAAAATAGCATTAGTGGTTGGCGCAAGTGGTATAACCGGAAGTAATCTGGCCGAAAGCCTGATTTCAAAAGGTTGGAAAACCTATGGTCTGGCCCGGACACCAAATACAGAAATTGAGCAACTTAAACCCGTTGCAGCAGATCTTTTAGATATCACCAGCCTTAAATCGGCCTTAGCCGGTATCGCTCCTACCCATGTTTATATCACCACCTGGATGCGCAACGATACCGAAGCTGAAAACATCAGGGTAAACAGTTTGATGGTGCGTAATCTTTTAGATGTGTTATCAGAAAAAGGATCGGTTGAGCATGTTGCATTGGTAACCGGATTAAAACACTATCTCGGTCCATTTGATGCCTATGCCAAAGAAGGTTTTTTACCTGAAACACCTCTAAGAGAAGAACACCCCAGGCTAGATCTTGAGAATTTTTATTATGCACAGGAAGACGAAGTATATGCCGCAGCAGCACGCGACGGTTTTACCTGGAGCATCCACAGGCCACATACCGTTATTGGTAAAGCACTTGGTAATGCCATGAACTTAGGAACTACACTGGCCGTGTATGCCTCCATCTGCAAGGAAACAGGCCGTCCGTTTAAATGGCCGGGCTCAGCTGCACAATGGAATGGCCTCTCTGATGTTACCGACGCCAGGGTATTGGCCGAGCACCTGATCTGGGCTTCGACTACGGATGTTGCCCGTAATGAAGCTTTCAATGTCGTTAACGGAGATATGTTCCGCTGGAGCAGGTTATGGAAACGTATAGCAGCTTATTTCGGCGTAGAACCAATCGGTTTTGAAGATAAAATTTGGCCACTGGAGCAAGAAATGGAAAATGATTCCATCATCTGGCAACAAATTGCCAAAAAGTACAGCTTAAAAGAAGAAGCGCTAAATAGGTTGGCATCAGCCTGGCACACCGACCTTGATTTGGGAAGACCGATTGAAGTGATGACCGACATGTCGAAGAGCAGAAAACTAGGGTTCACTGTTTTTCAAGACACTGAGGAATCATTTTTTGACCTATTTAAAAAACTAAGTGCAACGAAATTGAATCCTTAAATAGTTTATGGAGGATTTTGTATTTCATTAAAACGAAAACCGCTTCTGGTTGGTAGCCAATTACCGGAACCGCGTTTGTGATACTTATTTTAAATTTGATTACCTAAAACTATCATTTAAGGCGCAAGTGAAAAATGCATAAATCGATTATAATGATTGATTTATTCACCATCATATATAGAATTATTGAATAGAACGCGATAACCAGCAATAAAAGCCACACAAAAGACTAATTAAAATTACAAAAATTAGGGTGGTTTCACGCTACATAACGAATGTTAAGATGGTTAACTTTAGTGTAACCAATCTAAAAAACCAAACATCGTTATGAATTATTTTTATCTAAATCCCAGAAAAGAGCAAACGCTTTTTATTGAGGACAAAACAGACCGTGATTCGGTAATTAAAAATATTGTCGACCTAAGAAAGTCGTTATCATCCAAAGATGGAATCCCTGAAAAAAAATTGACAGGAAACCTCATACTTGGAACCTGGAATATCAGAGAGTTTGGCAATACCAAGTATAATGGCAGAATGCGTGAGTCGCTATACTATATTGCAGAGGTTATTTCCCGGTTCGATTTGATCGCCATCCAGGAAGTGCGCGATGATTTGACAGATTTTAACAACATTTGCAAAATACTGGGCAACGACTGGGGAAGCTTTATCAGTTTGGTAACCGATGGCGTTTCGGGGAACCGCGAAAGAATGGCCTTTCTTTATGATAAACGCACCGTTTCGTTTAAGAACGTAGCCGGACAGATTATTCTTCCGGGCGAAAGTTATAAAAATGCATTTGCAAGGGCACCTTATATGATACGTTTTCAGTCAGGATGGCTAAAATTCGATATCTGTACGGTTCATATCTATTACGGAAAAGCTTCAAAAACTTCAGATGAATACAAAAGAAGGGTAACAGAAATCGAAAACTTAACCGGGTTTCTGAAAAAAAATTATGTAGAGAAAGAACGTTCAAATAACCTGTTCGTACTTGGCGATTTCAATATTGAGGATACACTGAGTGATACCTACAAGGCAGCAACATCCTCCTCATTTAAGATTCCTGATGCGATACTCAAGAATAAACTTGCGGGCAGTAATGTAAAGCAGGATAAAATTTACGATCAGATCTTATACTATAATAAATTCAACGACATTACCTTTAAGAATGCAGGAATTTTTGACTTCTACAAAACGGTTTTCAATAATTTTGATAATTACAAAGATCGGATCGCAAAACATATCAGCGCTCCGGTTATAACCGATAAAGAATTTAATGATTTCAAAACATATCAAATGAGCGATCACCTGCCATTGTGGGTCGAAATGAATACCGATCATGCAGAAGATTACCTGGGCATGATCATCAATAAGCAAGCTGATAAGTAATATAATTGTCTATCATGATACATTATACTGATATGAATTTGGTCTTAGCTTTAAGCTAAGACCAGTTTAGTTTAAGCTGGAGAATGTTGGCAGTAGGAATAAATAAGCTAAACAAACCATTTTGTTATGGGCCCGTTGTTCTTATCTTTGTAAACAATTCGGTATATCCTACCTTATCCATCTTATAGAAAAACATTAAACTAATTAAATCACATATCTTATAATGTCTGACGAAAAAATAATCTTTTCAATGGCTGGTGTAAATAAAATTTACCCTCCACAAAAACAGGTTTTAAAAAATATTTACCTTTCTTTCTTTTACGGTGCTAAAATCGGGGTAATCGGTTTAAACGGTTCTGGTAAGTCGTCCCTTTTAAAAATTATTGCTGGTTTAGATAAATCTTATCAAGGCGAGGTGGTTTTTTCACCGGGTTACTCTGTTGGTTATCTGGCACAGGAGCCGATCCTGGATCCTGAAAAAACCGTACGCGAAGTTGTGGAAGAAGGTGTTGCCGAAGTAACCGCCATTTTAAAAGAGTACGAAGAAGTGAATGAAGCTTTTGGCTTAGAAGAAAATTACTCTGATCCTGATGCTATGGATAAACTAATGGCCAGACAAGGAGAGCTTCAGGATAAAATTGATGCGTTAGGTGCCTGGGAAATCGATTCTAAATTAGAAAGAGCGATGGATGCCTTACGTTGTCCTGATCCTGAAACTAAAATCGGAGTATTATCAGGTGGTGAGCGCCGCCGTGTGGCCATGTGCCGTTTATTGCTTCAACACCCTGATGTATTGTTACTGGATGAGCCTACCAACCACTTGGATGCCGAAAGTATCGATTGGTTAGAGCAGTTTTTACAAAATTACGAAGGAACCGTTATTGCTGTTACCCACGATAGGTATTTCTTAGATAATGTTGCGGGATGGATTTTAGAGTTAGACCGTGGCGAAGGTATTCCATGGAAAGGAAATTACAGCAGTTGGTTAGATCAAAAAGCAAAACGTTTATCTCAGGAAGAGAAAACAGAAAGCAAACGCCAGAAAACTTTGGAGCGTGAGTTAGAATGGGTACGCATGGCCCCAAAAGCACGTCACGCAAAATCTAAAGCACGTTTAGCCAACTATGATAAATTAGCCTCAGAAGATGGCAGAGAAAGGGAAGATAAATTAGAACTTTTCATTCCTGCCGGACCGCGTTTGGGTAATGTTGTCATCGAAGCAACGAATGTAACCAAAGCTTATGGCGACAAAATATTATTCGATAATTTAAACTTTTCATTACCTCCGGCAGGTATTGTGGGTATTATTGGCCCCAATGGTGCAGGTAAAACCACTTTATTCCGTTTAATTACCGGACAGGAAGAGGCAGATGCCGGTACCTTCCGCGTAGGTGAGACCGTAGAACTGGGTTATGTGGATCAGATGCACAATGACCTGGATGCCGATAAAACGGTGTACGAAAATATTACCGATGGTTTAGACAATATACAATTGGGTACTAAAGCCGTTAACGGACGTGCTTATGTATCGAAATTCAACTTCAATGGCGGCGATCAGCAGAAAAAAGTAGGCATTTTATCTGGTGGTGAGCGTAACCGTGTACACCTGGCCATCACCTTGAAAAAAGGTGCAAACGTATTGTTACTGGATGAGCCTACCAACGATATCGATGTGAATACATTACGTGCATTGGAAGAGGCTTTAGAAAACTTTGGTGGTTGCGCGGTAGTAATCAGTCACGACAGGTGGTTTTTAGATAGGATCTGTACGCACATCCTTGCTTTCGAAGGCAACTCTGAAGTTTATTTCTTTGAAGGTAACTACTCAGATTATGAGGAAAACCGCAAAAAACGTTTGGGTGATGTTACACCGAAACGCATCCGATATAAAAAACTAGATTAATAAAAAGTCCCGATAAAAATCGGGACTTTTTTGTTTGAGAGACGTTATTTTGAAAAGATTCTGTTACCTGTCACGTTGAGCCCGTCGAAACGCCTTGCAATTAATTAACTGGCTCCTTCGACAGGCTCAGGATGACAAAACTATATTTATTACACCCCTTATCTAAACTATTATATAGATGGTTGAAATGGTGCTGGTCTTTGGTTTTCTTTCGCTTTGCGTTTTCCTCTGAAAAAGAAATACAGGTTGATGAACAGCATAATCCCTAAGTAAATGGCAAAACCACCTATTTTAGAACTTAGCGCTTCAACTAAACTGCGGTAATCGTTTGCACTTATCGTAATTTTCATAATCAACAATGCGAAACCGATATTAAGCAGGTAAAAGCCAGTTTCGAAAAGTTTGTTAGTCGCATTCGCGATTTCCTCCCTTCCTTTAAAAATATCCAGCATATATATCTTACTGTTTTTAAACAGCGTTTTTGAAACATAAAAAGTCAGAAAAAGTGCAATTGGTAAATAAACTGCATAGCCGATTAAAATTTTTGTCGTTTCCATAATGAAAAGTTTAGGTTGTTATTTTATTAATTTATGTATGGTATTGGTAAGCAAATAGATATTTAAATAATGTAGAACAGACAGGATGCACACAATGGTGGCCACTTTTATTGCCATTACTTCTACCAACTGTTGCGACGAGCGGATCGTTTCCCAGCCTACCAAAGTCATGGCACAATAGCCAATGTTTACCAGGTAATAAGAAACCAAAAGGGATTTATTAATCTGCTGACAAAGATCCAAATGATCGGGAATGAGTTCGGCAACAAAGATATTTCCGTTCCGGTAACAGATCTTCCCCACTACCACAATGATGAATACGATAACCGTTATAAAAATGCCATATCCAAGTATATTGTAATCCATAACAAAGATTTTTAATTATACAACTTTCAGTAAAAAATGAAAATATAGACTAAAAAAAATAAGCCTCTTTTAAGGCATTTTGTAATTCTTTCTATCTCATTTCCCTTTCACGATGTAAAGCTAAATTAAATTTATTAAACTTTCAAATATTATTGAAAATTCATAAAATAAAAATAGATCCCGCTATTCGAGCGAAGCGAGAACCACGAATTACTCAGCCAAGCTAAATTTATCGATGCAGATCTCTCCACTCCGCGTTGCTTCGGTCGAGATGACGACGTTTCTTTTCATAGAAAACACAGATTCTTTTTGCAGCATTCTAACCAATGAACTATTGGCTAATGAACCAATGAAATTTCAGCCACAGATTCACAGAAAACACGGAATACCCACGCGTTTGTCACCCTGAGGGATAATTTATTTTATAAAAATCAATATAAATGACAGAAGAATCTTAGCGCAATGATATGCCGCCAAATTCGTCATTGCGAGAAGGCTTTTTCAGCCGACAAAGCAATTTTTCTAACAAGGATCGCTAGCAGGAAAGATTGCTTCGTCGTTCCTCCTCGCAATGACGACCTTTCTAAATCTGTCAATGGTAGCGGAGTCGAAAGGCATTAATAATGATTTTTTATTCACTGAGTACTTCTGCACCACGCTAACTAATAAACCAATGGCTAATGAACCAATGAACTTTCAGCAACAGATTCACAGAAAACACGGAATACCCACGCGTTTGTCACCCTGAGCGGAGTCGAAGGGCCTTTATAATGATTTTTTATTCACTGAGTACTTTTGCGCCATGCTAACCAATGAACGAATGGCTAATGAACCAATAAACTTTCAGCCACAGAAAACACGGAATACCCATGCGTTTGTCACCCTGAGGGATAATTTATTTTATAAAAATCAATATAAATGACAGAAGAATCTTAGCGCAATGATATGCCGCCAAATTCGTCATTGCGAGAAGGCTTTTTCAGCCGACGAAGCAATCTTTCTAACAAGGATCGCTAGCAGGAAAGATTGCTTCGTCGTTCCTCCTCGCAATGACGACCTTTCTAAAGCTGTCAATGGTAGCGGAGTCGAAAGACATTAATAATAATTTTTATTCACTGCTTACTTCTGCACCACGCTAACCAATGAACCAATGGCTAATGAACCAATGAACTTTAGTGCCTGTTTTTCAGTGCTTTTTTAATGGCAACATCGGTTATGCCCTCCATTATTTTGTAGCCAGCCAGGTTGGGATGAACACCATCAACCGTTAATTCGGGCCGTTGCCCCTTACGTTCATCAACCAATGGTGTCCAGTAATCTAAAACGGTATAATTTTTCTCCTTTGCATAAGCAGCAATCATTTCATTTAAAGAAACAATAATCTCAGCAGGTTCAATGTTTTTGTTCCACGGGTATTGGTAAACAGGTAAATACTTACACAGTATTACTTTAATGTGGTGTAATCGGGCCAGTTCTGCCATCGATTTGATGTTGTTCATAATCTTTTCGTTGGTTACATGGCCAGTATTTCCCGAAATATCATTACTTCCCGCCAAAATAATCACTACTTTTGGTTTAAGGTTAATCACATCCTGTCTGAAACGGATCAGTAACTGCGGTGAAATTTGTCCGCTTATACCCCTATCCAGGTAAGCATTATTGTTAAAATATTCAGGATCTTTTTGCTTCCAGAATTCGAAAATCGAACTCCCTAAAAATACCACCCGCTTTTCTTTTCGGTTTGGGGGCGGCAAAAGTTCGTTCTCTTTCTGGTATTTAGTAAGGGCCGCCCAATCATCGGCAAAGTTTTCTTTTTTAGGTTTATTGTTTAAAGAATCTGCTTTCTGAGCCTGAGCAAACAAACTGCCTGTAGAAATCAGCAAAATAAAAATCAAGAATTTACTTTTCATCGGATATTTAATAGGTAAGCGGGCGAAGTGCTAAACTAAATAATTTAGGCTTACTTATTTTATTCGTCGCCATTAAAGTTACCATTCGTTTTGCTTTTTCTATTCCCAAACTGGCTTAGGTTATAACTCAGGGTAGCCTGTACAAAACGGCTGATAAACCTCGTTCTGTTCTCAGAAATGGAGTTATTGGTAATGCTGGTACTAAAAAGTGCCCCCTGGTTAAACAGATCGTTCGCCTGGACAGAGAAAAGCAGTTTATTACCTTTAAGAAAGGAAGTGTTTAATCCCATATTCACCAATAAAGGGTTTCCGGCATATAAACTATAACCAAAATTTAAACTTTTAGAGGCCAATGCATTTACCCGAAATCGCTTACTGGGAATCCAGCTGGCACTTCCGCTTAAAGCCAAAACCTGAACATTTTTAATGTTCTGGTTCATTACAGAATAAGTATTAGAGCTGAAACTATAGGATGCGCTGGTATTAAAAGAATATTTTTTCTCGTTGAGGTTAAACCTGAATGCATTCGAAACATTAATGCCGCTACTCCTGTTTAATATATTATCGGTATAAAAAACATTGTGGCTGTAAGCTATATTTCCATTTATAGATAAGGACAATTTGTTGTCAAGCATCCTTTTGTTGAAAGAATAATTTCCGCCCACATTATAAATACCATTCACATTTTCGTAGGTAGTTTGTTGTTTTAAACTGTTCAACGTATCCCTGAGAAAAACCGTATTACTTACCACACTGTTAATGGCAAAAGTACCCGATAAACCAGCCATAATACTCAATCCAGATTTTAGTCCGAATTTGTTATAACTCAGATCGGCCGTGTGGCTCGATGTTGCTTTCAGATCAGGGTTACCAATAATCAGATTCTGTACATCATTATTGTTCCTAACCGGTTGCAGTTTGTTAAAATCGGGTGAGTTGGTGTAACCATTGTACCCAAAGCTTAGATTTCCATTGTCTTTAATCTGGTAACTTAAATTAGCCGATGGCGAAAAATTCAACTGATAATTTTTAAGTTCCTGTCCGGTATTCTGATATTTACCGATAATGATGCTCGGCGAAAAATTAAGCCCAAAATTATAACTGATCTTGTTGCTATTGGTATTGTAACCGACACTGATGTTCTGATTGATAAAATTGGAAACATAATCCTGCCCCAGCGAATCCACTACAAAACGGCTCCCAAACGGATTGGTAACTGTGGTGGTTTGCAAGTTCTGGCTCCTGCTGACCGAAAAACGGTAGGAAAAATTGATAAAACTGTAGCCGGTACTATCCTTCGCTTTTTTTAAGGAATTTGAAAACTGAATGTTTCCGCCAAAATTAGAGCTTGAAGTATTATTTTCTACCAAACGGTTTAATAACGAATCTTTAACCAGTACATTAGTGGTTTCGTTGTAGTAACGGATAATATCATTAATAGTACTATTGGTATTTCCACCGCTGGTTCCAAAATTAAAACCCATGGAAAGTGAGCGTTTGTTATTGGCCAAACGCCGCGACCAGTTAATGCTGCCATTAAGATTTGGATTGCTGTTACGTGAACCTGAATTAGAGCTCAGGTCCTGCTCAATATATCCGGTTTTATTAGAGGTAGAAAAAGCATCATTTCGGGTATCTGCTAAAGAGCCAGCCAATGAGGCATTGAAATAGTTCTTTTTTGTAGCACCGTTTAAACCGAGGTTAATATTATTGTTTAAGGAATTCGATTTACTCGCACTTTCCCTTAAATCATAAATGGTTCCCTGTGGGTTAAAGGTTTCGAGGTAATTGCTCTGAATGGATTTGTTAGTACCGTTACTAAAATTATAACTCCCGTTAACGCTAAATTCTTTCGAAATTTTATCCCTGATGTTACCGTTTAAACCTCCGTTATTCATTTGGGTAAATTCATTGTTGGTAATACCATAGCGACCGCCAAAACCGATCTGTTTTGTTTTTTTCCAAATACTGCCATTAACACCTAAATTATGCGCGTTATTAGTAGCCGAGCTCATGTTCATCCCACCAAAAACACCCTTATCCATACCAGGTTTAGTAACCAAATTCAGCATTTTTTGTGGTGTGCCGGTTTTTATGCCGGTAAAATTAGCTTCATCACCATAATCATCTATTACCTGAAGTTTGGCAATAATATCTGCCGGCAACTGCCTGATGTAATCTTCTACATTACTGGTAAAAAAATCTTCACCGTTAACCCGCAACTTGGTCATTTTTTTCCCCATTGCCGTAACAGCGCCTTTATCATCAACCTCAATGCCCTGCAATTGCTTTAGCAGATCTTCTACTTTATCATTTTCCCTTATGGTATAGGCCCCGGCATTGTATTCGATGGTATCTTTTTTGATTTTAATGGGATCCACTTTTACTTTCACTTCTACATCTTCCAACTTGATGCTTTCGGCCTTGAGCATAATGGGGTCCAGATCGGAGCCTTTTTTCGAAGATTCAATTTCGTAAAGTGATGCATAAGGTTTATAACCCAATGCCGTAATGCTAAGGTAGAATTTGTTGTGGCTTACTTTTAGAAATGTAAAATTGCCTTTCGAATCCGCATTTGCACGAAGGGTATCTTTATCAGTAATCAATCGGATACTTACACCCTCAATGGGCTTTTTTAAAGAATCGATTACTTTGCCGCTTATTTTAAACTGAGACTGAGCGAGAGCGTTAAAGGAGAAAGTGATCAGTATAAAAAATAATAAAAAGCATAAATTATTGCTTTTTCTCATCCCTCGGACCTCTTTTATAAATTACCAGACCATTTAAAAAATTACGCAGGATCTGATCACCACAAGGTTTAAAATTCTCGTGATCTTCATTCCTGAAAATATCGCCCAGTTCTGCTTTGGTTACCTTAAAGCCAACCAGGTCGCAAATGGTGATAATATCTTCTGTTTTTAATGATAAGGCTACTCTTAATTTTTTTAATATATCGTTGTTGCTCATGCTTATTTTAATGATGGGATGATTAAATGAGTGAGTGTTTAAAAGTTGAAATGTTGGAATGTTTAATGTTGCAAAATGTTTAAAACTTTTAATTTGGCTATCCAGACTTCCGACTGCGGACTTCTCTCTAACTCGCAATTTCTAATTTAAGTTTTTTCCCTTTAATTTTTTCGCCGCTTAAATCTTTTAACAGTTTTTCTACTTTGCTTCTTTTAACGGCCACATAACTGGTGGTATCTTTAACTTCGATCAATCCAAGATCTTCTTTTGCCAAATTACCTTTTTGCAAAAATAAACCCACGATATCAATCTTATTAATTTTATCTTTTTTGCCATGGGCCAGGTATAAAGTTACCCAATCGCTTGCTTCGGGCAGTTTATACTTGTCTGATAGAACTTCTTCTTCAATGTCATCAGGTAAATATTTATAATTTTCTTCTGTAGTTAAAATGGCATAAGCCGTTCCTTTGGCATGCATACGTGCGGTTCTGCCATTGCGATGAATATAAGCATCTTCGGTATAAGGCAATTGATAATGCACAATATGCTCTACCTCGGGGATATCAAGGCCGCGGGCAGCAAGATCGGTTGTAATTAAAATCCTGTGACTGCCGTTTCTAAATTTTAACAAAGCTTTTTCGCGGTCGAACTGCTCCATACCGCCATGAAAAACATCATGCCCTAAGCCATTTTCAAAAAGCAGATCGCTAATGCGGTCAACAGTTTCCCTGTGATTACAGAAAACCAATGTATTTTTATCGCCTATTTTACTTAATAGCCTGAAAAGATAATCCAGCTTTTCATCAGCCGGGGTAGTTATTTTTTTGAGCTTTAAATCTGGCTTGGCTTCTACATTCTTTGAAAAATCGACTTCAACCGGCATCTTGATTTTCACAAAACCAGGAATCTCATCCATTTTAGTTGCCGAAGTTAATATCCGTTGCTTTAAGGAAAGAAGTGAGCCGATGATATAAGACATATCATTTTCAAAACCGAACTCCAGCGACTTATCAAATTCATCCAAAACCAAAGTTTCGATAAAAGATTCGTCAAAATTCTGATGTTCCAAATGATAAGCGATCCTACCTGGCGTACCGATCAAAACTGCAGGTGGGTGGGCAAGATTATTTTTCTCTATCCTTACAGCATGGCCGCCATAACAACAGTTTACTTTAAAAGAAGTACCCATCTGCTTAAAAACCTGCTCTATTTGCAGGGCAAGCTCTCTTGAAGGAACCAATACCAAAGCCTGAACGCCTTTAACGCCAGTTTTTAAATTGGAAAGTAAAGGCAATAAAAACGCCAACGTTTTACCTGAACCCGTTGGCGCAATCAATATCACATCTTTACCAGTTTTAGCTGCATGTAAAGAAGCTTCCTGCATCTCGTTAAGTGCAGAAATATTTAATTTTTTTAAGGCATTTTCTATCATTCCGCCATAAAGGTAATCATTTCTCTTTAGGGCAAAAATGGTACCCTAAGTTAAGGTTTAAAAAACCTGTTTCTGAGTTTACGAAGTGTCGAAAAATTTAATTTTTTATCTAACAACATCAGCATATTTCCACGTTTAGACATTGATGACTGCACTTTTTCATTAACGGCATCAACTGATGATAAAATCCTGTCAGCCAGTTCATCCGCAAATTTATTGGCCCTGCTATTTTGTAATAATTGAAGTTCTTGAATTAGTTCTGCTCTCATAATTAAGAATTTTTAATGAATGTACTCATATTTAACGACCCTATAAATGATTTGTTTCAATAATTTAAAGATTGATCTGAAATATTATCACTAACTTGTTGATAACTAACTTTTTGTTAGCAAATAAACAATCTACACTTAACACATATTTAATTTATAGCACTTATTTTTATAAAAACCTGATTACCATTTGTCCCAAAGGGGATTCCTTTGGAATTAACCTCAAAAAACATAATGTATGACGTGGAAAAAATTTAGTGGCGAAGTTATTCAGTCTTCAATCCTCGAAGAAGTAGAAAAAGCAATTATCAGAGAAACCGAAAACGGTTTTAAACTTAAAGTTTGTATCGGAACCGACTCCCAGGTAAAAGGCGCAACAACGGATTTTGCAACGGTAATCGTATTATTAAGAGAACATCATGGTGGTTTTATGTACATCCACCAGGAGAAAAGCACACAACAGGTAAGCATTAAGGAAAGAATGTTGATGGAAGTTCAAAAATCGATCGAAACCGCTTATTCCATCTGTGATTTACTTGATATTTATGACGTAGCATTAGAAGTACATGCCGATATCAACACCAGTCCATCCTTTAAATCAAACAAAGCGCTAAATGATGCCATGGGGTATATTTTAAGTATGGGCTTTATTTTCAAGGCGAAACCGGAAGCATTTGCCAGCTCTACCTGTGCGGATAAGATGGTACATTAGGATGGAAAATGTGGGATGTAAGAGGGATGATGGAGTTAGTCCGGAACTCAGAGGTACTAAGCCTAATGCCATCATTGCCAATATCATTTAGCTAAACATTAGCTGTAGTCAGTCTGAGCCTGTCGAAGACCTTTTTTAGTCGAAAATAAAAATAACCTGTTCTTTGACAGACTACCATTGACAGCCCCATTAATGCGGTCGTCATTGCTTCGTAGGCTGAAAAAGCTTTTCTTGTAATGACGACCTCTTGCAGACTAGCATTTGTCAAAAAAATCTGTCACTGGTATTGATTTTATAAAATAAATTATCCCTCAGCATGATAATATTTTTTTGTTTTCTCCTTAATGGATTCCTATCAGCGCGGGTTTGGCAAATCTATAGCGCCCAACGCTGCGATCTTTGCGCCTCCCTTTGCAAACTTTGCAGTTAAATCCGCAACAAAAACGCATCTTTACTGTTGTCTTTTTAAAACAAGTAATGAAAACTTACAGATTAGAATTTACGCAGAAACTTCCAATAGATTTAGATACTGCATGGGACTTTTTCTCTTCGCCCTTAAACCTGGCAGAAATTACTCCAAAAGACATGACCTTTGATGTTACCTCGCCAAATATGGCCAACACCAAAATGTATCCTGGTTTAATTATTACTTACAAGGTCTCCCCTCTTTTTGGAATTAAGTTAAGTTGGGTAACCGAAATTACGCATGTTAAGGATAAAGAATATTTTATAGATGAACAGCGTTTCGGCCCTTTTGCCTTTTGGCACCACCAGCACCATTTCGAAAAAATAGATGGCGGAGTTTTAATGCATGATACCTTACACTACAGCATCGGCTGGGGACCAATTGGGGCTATTGCAAATGCAGTAATCGTAAACAATAAAATCAACGAGATTTTTAAGTTCCGTTATCAAAAAGTTGAAGAATTATTCGGTAAGTTTTAACTTAAAGCTACTACCACTTTTTAGTAGAAATGGTTTCTGTTTTCTTTTTGGCTTTCTCTGCCTTATCAGTAGCTAAATACTTTTTAAATTCATTGCCAAACTTCTCTATCTTATTATAGGTGCTGTTTACAACATCTTTCCATGCACCTGCATTAAGTTTACCAGGGGCAAGCTCTAATGGCGTGCCTATTTTAGTTGTGGCAACAAAATTTCCATAACGATCGCGCTGATATGGAATATACAACAGATCGGTTAACCAAAACCTGTATTTTCCATTACGTGCTTCAAATACAAAACTATAGCTCACTTCGCCACTTGGATGCCCGGCAACTAAAATGGTTTTGTCGATTACCATAGTTCCTTTTGCCAAAATAGAAGTATCAGTAATGCTTTCTGCCTTCATCGATTTTTTATAGGCCACATTAACAAAAGATTTTGCCCTTTGCAACAAGGTATCTTTACTCAACGATTGAGAATCTACCACTTTATAGTAAATAAATTTACCGTTATCATCTTTAAAAAACTGTTTTTGCTGGGCAGAAAGATCAATTGAAAAAGCGACTAAAAAAATTAGAATAATGTATTTCATTAGAATGGATTAATGTACGAACCGAATATTTAAAGGTACTAAAAAGCCGTCCCGATTTTACATTAGGACGGCTTAATATTTGAAAATTTATTCCTTAAAAAGCGTAAACTGCGGCTAAAGAAAACTGACCGGCATTTGGCGCTAAAGCACCACTCTTGTTAAAGAAAGGCTTATCACTGTTATGATCTAATCTTACCTCAGGAATAAAAGTTAAACCACCTGATTTAACATTGGCCGTAAGCGTTAGCGCTGTAGTAGAAGTAGCTGCGGTAGTACCGTAAGCTTTAGCTTTAAAATACTCACCTCTTAAACCTATGGTAACGGCATCAGCTACTGCATACTGAGGATATAGTGCAGCACCTGCATAACTCCCCTGTACTGAACTATCTTTAATATCATAATTAGCAGCATTTAAACCCAATTTAAATTCCTTTGTAATCTGATAAGAAGTAGTTAAATCTATAATGGTACCATAACCACCGTAACCAGCACCCGACAAAGCATTGATATAAGCTGTCCAGCCTTCAACCGGCGCTACCATTAACTGACCTCCAATTGCCGAAACACCGCGTGTTGCACTGTAAAGGTTCCAATCGTTAAATAAACCAGCCATTAAACTTACTTTATCGCTGAATTTGTAGGTTGCTTTAATACCTGCATTCTGGAATGGACCATTTGTAAATAAGTAAGAAGTAGAATAGTTGAAGTTACCAACCGGCGAAATTACTTCATAACCTATAAATGTACCCATGTAACCAGCCGTCATCGAAAATTTATCGGTAAAATCGTAGTTAACGTATAAATTCTGGATATTGAATGACGAATTGTTAGCCGCAGCATCAGGGATAGACTGCGATTGCCCCCTCGGACCAAAAGACAATTCTCCAACAAATGAAGCTTTGCCTGTTTTTTTCTTCAAAGCAATATCAATCATACCCAATGAAACCGAATTGTGATCAGTTACAAAAGATGTTTTCCCATTCAATGGATTCTTTGCGAAATCATATTTAAAGTAGGTATCAACCGACCCTGAAATTTCAAGTGGTGATGTGGTGGTCTCTTGCGCCAGGGCGCAGCTTGCGCTGGCCATTGCGAAAATAGCAGTTAAAAGTTTCTTCATGTTTGAGCTTGATTTGAGTTTAGATATTATAAAATCCTTAAGAAATTGGTTCTGTTAAGGGACTGTTTCTTTCGATATAGATCGCTCTTTCTTCAACCAACAAGGTACCTTGCGAGTATTTCTCATCGTGTTGAGAAGCATCTAATCCTAATTCTTCTTCTTCTTCAGAAACCCTGATCGGATTGATAAGATTTACGAATTTGAAAATAACGAATGATACCACAAAACTGAAGATGATTACAATTAAAGCACCTTTTAACTGCGTAACGAAGAAAGCAGGGTTGCCATAAAATAATCCATCAGCACCAGCCGCATTTACTGTTTTTGTAGCAAAAACACCTGTTAACAACATCCCAACAATACCGCCTACACCATGACAAGGGAAAACATCTAAAGTATCATCTAAACTGGTTTTTTGTTTCCATGAAACCACAAGGTTAGAAATAACCGCAGCGATAGCACCGATAAATATACTTGATGAAATGCTTACAAAACCAGCACCTGGAGTAATGGCTACTAAACCAACCACAGCACCTATACAGAAACCTAAAACCGAAGGTTTTTTACCTCTTGCTACATCAAAGAACATCCACGATAAACCAGCAGCACCCGCAGCAGTATTTGTAGTTAAAAATGCAGAAACAGCTAAACTGCCGGCGCTTAATGCAGAACCTGCGTTAAAGCCAAACCAACCGAACCATAATAAACCTGTACCGATTAATACGTAAGGAATATTTGCAGGTGGAACTTCTTTATGCTCTAAGTGAGATTTTCTGCGTTTTAAAACCAATGCACCAGCTAGAGCAGCCATACCTGCAGAAATGTGAACTACGGTACCACCAGCAAAGTCCAATACACCCATTTTAAACAAGAAACCTTGTGGATGCCAGGTCCAGTGTGCCAAAGGCGAATAAACGAAAATGGCAAACAACACAATAAATAAGATATAAGATGTAAAACGGATACGTTCTGCAACCGCACCTACCACTAAACCTGGGGTAATAATGGCAAACATTAACTGGAACACTGCAAATAAAGAAAGCGGAATAGTTAAGTCTGCACCGCCCTGAAGGTGTGGCGCACCAGAATTTACACCTTTAAAGAACAAAAATGTTGATGGATTTCCGATAAAACCGCCAATGGTATCGCCAAAAGCTAAACTAAAACCAACAACTGTCCATAAAACGGTAATTACTCCTGCAGCTACCACACTTTTAATCATGGTAGATAATACATTTTTACGGTGAACCATTCCGCCATAAAAGAATGCAAGGCCTGGAGTCATTAAAAATACAAGTGCTGCTGCTATTAAAATAAATGCAATATCAGGTGCGCTGTATTTGCCTTCGTCAAAATTCGGTAGAAGTGGAATAAATAGAGCGAAAATCGCGACGATCATCAAGATCGCGAAAGGCGCAAACTGTTTAAAGGAGAATTTACTCATAGTTTTTAGTTTAATTTGTTAGTATTATTTAAATAATGGGATTTTTGGTTAATTATTTTTATAAAAATACGACATAATGTATTTTTTACACTATTAAATTGAAATATTTTAACAAAAAACAGTAATTTTTATAAAACAATACAAAAATTAACCTCAAAAATAAAAATAACAAAAAAAACAACCGATTTTAATGCAAGTTTTTAATAAAAACAAAACACCCTATTAAATACATTTTATATCATTTTATCTAAATTTTATAATAAATTAGCTAAAAAAAATATACAAAAACAGAAAAACCAGTGAAATTTCACTGGTTTTTCTAAAATTTATAATAAAATTTAATTTTTCTACGAAAAATAATCAGAACCCTGAATCACCCCTCTTTTTTCTATTTCTTTATCCATATAGGTCTGAATTGCCGATTTATTTAGCCCCCAATTGGGTGCAATTAGTAAATCCCAGTCCGAAATCCCAAAAAGACGCTGTATTACAATATCCGGACGTAAAAGCGGGATCAGTTCGCAGAGCAGATCGGTATATTCTTCCAAAGAGAACAGTTTAAAAGGTTCTTTTTTATATTTTGCGCCCATAATCGATCCTTCAACCACATGTAAGTGGTGAAATTTCACAAACTTAATCTGTGGAAAACGGTTAATTTCATGAATATAGCCATGCATCTGCTCACGGGTTTCCCAGGGGAAGCCAAAAATGGTATGCACGCAAAGATCAAGTTTACTATCTTTTAAGAGTTCTACTGCAGCAACAAACTCGCCATGACTGCAGCCCCTGTTAATCTGATCGAGGGTTTCATCATAAATAGATTCCATGCCCATTTCTAAATCCACATCAAAGCGATCGGTATAACTTTCCAACAAAGCTACTTTTTCAGCATCAATACAATCAGGCCGTGTACCCACCGCAAAACCAACAATATCTTCGGTATTGACAGATAAAGCTTCATCGTACATCATCTTTAAATAATGTACCGGCGCATAGGTATTGGTATTGGGCTGAAAATATACAATGTACTTATCAGCTTTGTAAGATGTTTTCGCCCTTAACATGCCCTCTTCGAGCTGATCTTTAATATTCGGGTTTTTACGCGAAGGCTCCGGCGTAAAAGAATCTACATTACAATAGGTGCATCCGCCAAATCCTTTACTGCCATCGCGGTTAGGGCAGGTAAAACCACCATCCACAATTACCTTAAACACACGCTGCCCCTTATACTTTTCGCGCAGATGTGTTCCGTAATTCTTATAACCTTTTATACCTGAATCTACTAGTGTTCCCATTTGCTGCAAAAATACGGTTTTTGTTTGAGACGTAAGATTGGAGAGGTGAGATTTGAGATATTAGATGTGAGATTGGGCATACATTTAGTGGCTAGCAACCAAAACTGGTTAAATTTTGAAAGATTTATTTTGAACTACTCTTATCTTATTTTAGAGAGGTATGTGTCTGCATCCTTGTTTCCTAATTGTTTAGCCTTCTGTAAATGTATTATCGCATTTTTGGTATCTTTCTGCAAATCATAAACCACACCTAAATTGAATTCTACCCCTGAATAATACCCAACCAGTTCATTTTCACCATTTTCTACATTTAAAGCTTGTAGAAGATGATATTGGGCAGATTTTAAGTCGTTGAGATGCAATTTACATTCCCCTAATAAAGCATGTGCTACCGGAAAACCATTTTCTATCGATTCCTCAAAATATTTGCTGGCTTCCGCATATTTTTTTTGATCATAATACTCAAGCCCTTTATCAAACTGATCTGTTCCTTTACCTGATTTCAATTTTTGATTTAGCGCGGTAATATTTATCTCATCATTAGGGTTGAATAAAATCTTATAGCCAACAAACATCATGAATGCGGTAAATAAGACTCCAAATATGATCAGCTTATTACCTCTTAAAGGTTGTTTTTTTTCCATAGCGGTTTAATAAATAGCAATTAGTAAAATAAATATTCCGATTAATATATAAGAAGCATTTGACAACTTTTTATGAAGGTCATTTATATACCTATAATTCTTTTTAAACTCGTCAGCACAAAGAATAAATGTTAATATCAAGGGTATGGAAAGATATAAAGTTTGGTTATTAACAGTAAAAGAAATTATTTGAGCTACTTTTTCAAACGCATTTGGCCTATGATCTGTTATATAATAAAGACGTTTGTAGTGCTTTATCAATCCAAACTGATCAGCTGATACTGCAAGGTATATTGAGTCTGCTTCTTCAACTTTTTTCAGATTGAGAAATAGATTTGAAAGGCAAAAGTTCTTAAATGACCGTGAATAATTATTTTTTTTAACGTCCGATATATTTAATGTAAAACTAAATTTGCCATAAGTCCCGCTGCTTTTTTTTTGAATCTGAATATCTTTTTTAGCGAAAGAAATAACAGTTGCGTTTTTAAGATTTAGGAAAAGAAATAAAAAAAAAATTACCCAGCTTATTATTACCAGTAAAGGAAATCTGTAAAATTTATACCAACTCATATATCTGTTTCGATTACATTTATTCCGGCTTTGGCCTTGGCTTCATCGTTAATCATTGCTTTAATATAGTCTTGAATTTCATCTTTTACAAATGGATTGGTAATATATTTATACAAATCTGGTATAAGGCCTAGTAAAAATCCTTTCCAATCTTTAAAAGTATTTGAAGCACCTTGTCCTACACCTTTCATAGCTTCACTTCTTGAAAGCCTAGACCATTGATTATTAGTAGTTACATGTTGTATTTGTCCATCGGAATAACTTCCTGTCTCATCAGAAAAATGTGTGTTTTGATTATAACTTCTCTCCGATTGTGGATTATTTCCCTGAATGGCATTGGGATCAACACTGGAATAAGTTCGTGTCTCTCCATATTCTTCTATATCATTTAGCCTGACATAATCCTGAGCAACATAAGTATTAGATCCAGATACGTTTTGCTTGCTCACCTCGTGACCTTTACCAGCGGCATCAACAACTTTTGTTCCCTGATCTAAGGCTTTTTCACTTTCGTATGTCTCATGATTAGCAATTTTTTCATTTATGACAGTAATATCAGTTTCATAGCCGTCAACCTGCTCTTTAACACCAGCATATTCATATGCATAATCTTTACCCTTACTTAAAACAAAATCTGCACCATACGCTCCTGAGCCCCCAAGTATAGTTAACCCAACATATTCGGCTAGTGCAACCTTACCGAAAGTGGCTAAAATAGTAGATCCTGTACTAAAAGCACCTACTATTCCCTGAAAGGCTCCCCCTGCAACAAAAGCAGAAGCCATTACAAGCCCAACATCTGTTAGCGTTTTTTTTCTTTTCAGATCAATTGCTTCATCTGCGGCTTTTTCCGAATAAAATATCATTACTTGACCGCCAAAAAAACAGCCAACTTTAGAGCTTTCTATTAATGCTTTTTTCTTTTCGATTAAAACTTTTGGGTGAACAGGTGCCCAATCACTGCCCGAAGTTAACAACGCACAAATACAGGGCATAAAACCTGCACCCAACCCTAAAGCAGCCCCACCTGCTGCCCCTCCAGCAGCTATAGCTCCTATAATAAGTGCCCCTGCTACGCCGCCGGTTGCCACTGTTGCAGCCGCAATAAGTCCTGCTACTATTGCACCGATTATTGCCCCCGCAACAACCATCTTCGCACAATTAAAATTCCCTCCCATGCGATCATCTATTGTTCCTGCTAGGCGCCCACCTGCAATTTTTATAGTAGATTGACTTCCTACTTTTAACTGCTGCTTAGACATGCCATCGGAACACACTAAATAAGTTTGATCGGGTACATATATCTTAGCCATATTATTCTGTTTTTAATGAAAAGAGGTAATGTGATGTAAAATAAAAATTATCATTTAGTCGCTCTTCTACCTCACACTTTATATTTTTTACTACACCAGAATTTTTAAATAATTTATAATCAATTTTTACCTGATAGCTATAGGCCAGATCATCAGTAAATATTGGCTTATACTGTGTATTATAAATTTTTAATATTTCTTTAATATAATCGCCGCTCTTTTCGTTTATAAATTTTTCATTAATAATTAATTCATCTGCATTGTTTCCGTTAACTATTCTTTCTCCTGAAAGATTAATCCTTTTTTCATTAAAAATATTGGATCCAAAATACCTCTGTTGCTTAGTCAGATTGTTTTGGTTTGACATACCATAAAAAGAGGGAAACAACAATTGATATAATATCCCATTCTTAATGAATGGCAGACTATCAGAAAAATCTTTATCTCCGGCTTTGATGATAAGGCTACTTTCAGTACTGTTCGCATTAACAAGTGATAACAATTCATTCTCTTTCATATTTTGCCAAATGCTTAATATTTCAAGTTGGTTTAGTATAGCAGTTATTTCGCCTATGTTGTTAAATCTTAAGTTTAGCCTTGATGTTGGGGAGTTAAATAATTTAGCAAAGCCAACCAATTCCTGTAATTGGCTATTTGTTTTTAACACATCATGTTCAACCTGATTGAGATAAAGTTGATATCCATCTTTGTTGCTTGTCATATTTGCAAGCTGCCAAAGCATTTTAGTTTCAGTATCAGAAATCACCTGTGCGTTTGCAACTGTTTTTTGTTTTTGTACAATTGTGTAATTTAAATTATTAGGGCTTCCCTTATATTCCAACTTATTGTACGGGGTTTCCTTTTCTTCAATATCCTCATCAAAAAATTTAAATCTGCTCATATTAATTAATATCTACTTGACTACCTGTTATTGTTTGTACACCTCCTGAAGTTTGAGAAATGGTGGCATCCGAGCACACTACAATTGTTCCTTGCGATTCCAAATTATAAGTTTTACTACCAACGTTTACGCCAGTTGTCCCAACCTGACCAATATTAACCGCTGTACCTGGCATTTTACCCGCATTCGCATTAATCACCTCGGTTCCCTGAATATTGATCACCTTACCTATAATATCAATCGTTCCATCACTATTCAAGGTAATGCTACTTCCATCCTTGCCGCCCGTACTTAATGTAATTTTGGTAGCGGCCTGTTCTGTAATAAATCCAGGCCCATTTTCAATCTTCACAAAATTTGCCGCGTTGGTACCCAGGTTCAGTGCATGGTTCAGGTCATCAAAACTTAAACAACTTCCTTTTCTCGATGTCAGCCCTTTGGTATTGCTGTTTTTAAATCCACTGCTATCTCCACTTTTGCCATGATACACACTGCCCATTACTACCGGCCTGGCCACATTACCTTCTTCGAAAGCAATCACCACCTGATCGCCCTTTTCGGGGATGACATGGAAACCCCTGTTTTTTCCGGTATCGCCGCTACCTGCATTGGGGCTAACAACCCTTAACCACTCAGTGGGGTCGTTGGTTTGGCATTCCCATTTAAATTTAACCTTAATCCTACCTTGCCCCTGTGGATCATCATTATCAATCACATCGGCCAGCTGCATATCCGAATGTGGCTTTTCATAATTCCTAACCATAATACGCTCGGTTGTAGCCACTAAACCCTCGAAAGTGTTGCTATACTTGCCCGTTCCATCTATCTGATGATTAATATTGGTAATCAAAAATTTACCAAGGCTTTCGGTTGCAAAAGCAAGTTCCTTTCTTACACTCATGGTGATTTCGGCAATGCTGCCAATGCTCAGTGCGGCATTATCGCCACCTGCATTTATTTTTAAGAGTTCGCTGATATGTGCTTTCTCCTCGTTTTCTACATGGCTTTTAATGTCACTGCCATTATCTACCCTGATTAAAGAGGGTTGGTTAAAGGTTTTGCTGTACATGGTATTTGAAGCCTTAATGGCATGTGCCAGATCAGGATTTCCATCTGCTTTGCCCGTACTTTCGCTGTGCAACATCTCATCCTGCTTGGGGTTGTAGGCAAAACGTTTATATTTTATGGGCGAAACTTCCATGGCATACTGCAGATTATGTACATCACGACCATAAAAAAGGGCTATTTCTTTTTGCTTATCAGGCTTGCCGAAATTAAGCTGTTTGCCATCATAATAAAACCATTCGTGGTATTCGCCCGATAAGCGGTTAAGAAATGCGAAATCACTCTCACGGTACTGAATAAGATAATCGATTGCCGCTTTTCTGGAAGCATTGGTTACAATAGTCAAATCGTTAACCGGGGTATCTTTTGTAGCCAGCTTAACTATGGTATCCAGATCTTTATCTAAATATGATCCTAAATCGGGTCCACGATCGATTAATATCGTAGGACTATATCCACTCACAATAACTACTCCATGGTAGCCATGGCTTTGTGAGAGTTCTACTTTTGTAACCAGACCTGCAAAATGCTGCAAATTTTCTGGCGAATGACCAAAAGAAGCGGTTAGGGTTTTGCCGACGAAATCGCGACTGTCATCTAGATTGATTAAACCAGGATTCCCCAGTTGATCGTGATTAAAGTGCAACTCGAAATAATGGTGCTGATTAAAAGACTGTAAAAGGTTGAAGGAAGCAAAATGTGTAATTGCTGTATCTTCTATACTAATTTCTACGAGAAGTTTATTTTCCATAATGTATTCATTAATTGTAGCAATATCATGGTAAAGCTACATTGTTTTATAAACGGCAATTTTATAAAGTCCTGGATAGAAATGCACCTCAAATTGCATACCTGCTGCATTTCTTTTGTGAGAAGCATCTATCGCTTTTTTATTGTAGGAATGCACCTCAATGGTATTGCCTTTTTTTAAATAGCCGTTGCCGATCATTGTATCGATATCACCGGGCCGTACATGGATGCAACCATGCGACTCTGCCAGCTGGAAGATCCTTCCACTAGCTGTTGCGGCTTCATCGGGAGGTGTGGTATGGATAAAATCACCCATTACATATTCCTTTCCATTCATTTTTCGATCGTTGTTAAGGTCCTTGAAATACTTAACCGAAACATGTCCAAAATCGTTAAACAGCCATTTTGTTGGTATAGGGGAATTGGGATAAAGGTTACGTTGATAGTTAAGCACGGCATCGGTAACTTTTTTCTGATCGTTTTTATGCTGCCCCCACTGCGCATTTACATCGGTTAATTTTTTCCAGCTTCCAAGCTGTTTAATCATCACAATATTTCCACTTATTTTTACTTCTGTTCCCCAGGCAATGCCCGACCATATGGCATAACGGCCGTAACTTACATGCTTTTCGATGCTTTTTATTACAAACCTACCAGTGGTTGTGGAGGTCTGAGAATGACCATCTCCTCCCATTTTCTCATTCGAAGGTCCACCATGTGCATCATATTCCTTAATTTTTACGAGCGTATTCATTGATCATTATTTATACTTTAAAACCTCAACCATAATCACATGGGCGAGTTCTAATTTTTCACCAGGATTAAAAGTTAATTTCATAGCGGTATTGGCATCAACATTTATCTGTACAGGTAATGGCTGCTCTGTGGTGCCAATCATTTGTTTTTCTTCCTTAATATTTCCAAAATGGCGCGTAAAGTCTCTAATGCGCAGAGAATCTGTAATGAATTTTGGCACCAGTAATATTACTCCTGATTTTATAATGCTTTTTGTATTATTATTTTTATAAGATTGTATAACAATATTTTTATCATTATTATATTGTTTACCATTATAAATGGCTAACGGAAGTTTACCTGAAAATGCTCTGTTTAAAGATGTTATGCCAGCTTCATTCAGCTTGGCCGAAGGAAGCTTTGTAACCGAGTCAGTATAATCAAGAAATAACTGAGAAACACCTGCACTCTTTTTATCGATTATACTAACATTATCTTTTTTATTTTTTGTACGATCTTCAGTACAGCTTAAACAACAGATAAATATTAAGACGCAAATAATAACAGGCAACTTAAAACGAGAAGATAAAGACATCTTTTTCATTTACAATAAAAATTAATATAAAAAATATCTCCCTTACTTATTTCATGTACTACCCCACACCAATTGCCTCCTTCAATAAAAAGGAATATTAAATTACACTTTATGGGAGATTTAAGATTTAATAGACGAACGTGTAGAAATCATCTAACGTTCGTCTTTAAATAACAACTAAGCTTTTGGCCAATCGTTTTCGTGTTCTGCATTGCCCAGCTTTAGCTTACGGGCTGATACTACAAAACTTAAAGTCATAGGTGTATTATCGTTTACGGCAATACCCTCATTATATTGGATGATATAACCATCTTCGAAAGACAGTTCTTTCATTTTTGAATCCTCTTCGCCCTTTTTGAAAACCAATGTTCCAGAAAGTGGCTTGTATTGGTTGTTAACCATTGATTCGATTACGGAAGTATCTTCAGTTGATTCGATTTCGATGTGGATGGTACCACCATAAACACCTGATGACGGACGGCCTTTGGCGTCAACATCTCTATTTAATGAAAAGCTGCACTGTAGTACATCAAATTCTTTTGATCCTAAGTTTAAACGGGTTTTGAATGCCATTGTAGTAAAGTTTAATGTTTTTGAAAAGAATGAATTGCGCTGAGCGGTTGGCGTGGAGCAAAGAGCGCGCGGCGTTTTAATTACCTTCGGCCTTCAACCTTCCTACCCTCAACCCTTCTTTAAGCTTTTGGCCAATCGTTAACGTGCTCGGCGCTGCCTAATTTAAGCTTGCGGGCTGAAATCTGGAACTTGAGTGTCATCGGGTGATCGCCAACAATGTTTATCCCCTCGGAATATTTAACAATGTAGCCGTCTTCGAAGTTAACTTCTTTCATTTTGGCATCTTCCTCCGATTTTTTGATCAGCAGGGTTCCTGTAATGGGTTTGTACTGGTTGTTTACCATCGCCTCGATAATTGAGGTGTCTTCGGTTGATTCGATCTCAATGTCGATGGTACCGCCGTAAACTCCGGAAGAAGGTCTTCCTTTAGCATCTACATCGCGGTTTAATGCATAGGCACAATGAAGTACATCGTACTCCTTGCCCGAAAAATTTAATCTAGCTTTGAAAGCCATAGTTTTAAAATTTAAAGGTTAAAAAAATCTGATTATCGTAGTCTGACTACTTATGTTGCCAAACCAAATATCAGGCCAATCGTACTATATACCATTCATTAACAAGTAGTAACGTTGAGTTAAAAAGAAAAAAATCAGCTTATAATTAGCTCAGGCCATATTAAAACTAATTTCATAGGTTTAATAAATTGTTAATAAAATTTTTATACTATAAAAATAAATAGATACAACTTTGTTAAGTTATGACTAAAAAATGATACGTTTTTTATCCAATGTGTTCACTATAAGTATAACATATAACCTGCTTTTGAAAAATCTGAGGGTTTAGATCAATCCGTTCCCTGCACAAAATCAACCAAACTAAACCCGGTAGTAGCGGGCACGATCCCGATTTTTTCTATCGGGAGAGTAAAGCGGATGACGGGACTTTCGGAACCGATTGAAACAGAACCTGGCTTTCCAAAATTGAAATACAAGATTTGAGAGGTTAGATATGAGATTTGAGATGTTTAGGAAAAATAATCCAGAACATTAAGTTTTAAAACACCATTTTCTTTTAGAAAAGCAAAGCCTGTGTTTTATTGCAACGTTAGTCCCGCCACGTGCTCATACGCCTGCAGGCCTTAACCACAGTGCCGGTATCCGCCATGTCGGGTTTAGATTATCCTTTCCCTGCACAACCCTGAGTAAACTAAACCCGATGGCAGCGGTCCCGATTTTTCATCGGGATAAAGCGAGCAGGACTTTCGGAACCGATTGAAACAGAACCTGGCTTTCTAAAATTGAAAGACAAGATTTGAGAGGTTAGACATGAGATTTGAGATGTTTAAGAAAAATAATCCAGAACATTAAGTTTTAAAACACCATTTTCTTTTTAGAAAAGCAAAACCTGTGTTTTATTGCAACGTTAGTCCCGCCACGTGCTCATACGCCTGCAGGCCTTAACCACAGTGCCGGTATCCGCCATGTCGGGTTTAGATTATCCTTTCCCTGCACAGCCCTGAGTAAACTAAACCCGATGGCAGCGGTCCCGATTTTTCATCGGGATAAAGCGCACAGCGGGGCTTCCGGAACCGATTGACGCAGAACCCTGATTTCCAAAATTGAAAGACAAGATTTGAGAGGTTAGATATGAGATTTGAGATCTATGCTCATAAAAAAACCTCGCGGGCTTTTAAAACCTGCGAGGTATAGGATTAACTTTAACGTCAACTTAAACTTTCTGCTCTTTTCTATTAATGAAAAAATAAACAGGAAGCCCCAGTAAAACAATTACAAGGCCAGGCCAGGTATACTGTTGTTTATAAATGAGCAGCAAAATGCAAAAGGCTGCCCCTATTAACAAGTAAATAATTGGTGTAACTGGATATAACCATGTTTTGTAAGGCCTTTCTAAACTTGGCTGTTTTATCCTTAAATAAATAACGCCAAAAACAGTAATCATATAAAAAAGCACAATAACAAAAGAGATCATATCTAAAAGGTTACCATACTGTCCACTTAAACATAAAGCAGAAGCCCAGATGCCCTGCATCCACAGTGATTTTTCTGGCACTCCGTTTTTATTGTTTTTAAGCGCTGCTTTAAAAAACATTCCATCTTCTGCCATGCTTTGAAAAACCCTGGCACCAGCCAATACGATTCCATTAACACAACCAAAAGTAGAAATCATCACCAACACGGCAATTACAATAGTACCTATTCCACTTCCAAAAATCTGCTCTGAAGCTACAACAGCTACCCTATCATTTAATGCAAAAGCAATACTATCTCTATTTAAGGTATTTAGATATACAAAATTGACCAATAAATAAAGGATCATTACTGCGGTGGTGCCTAAAACCATCGAACGCACTACATTTTTCCTGGGATTTTCGATTTCTCCCGAAACAAAGGTTACGTTTTCCCAGGCTACGCTCGAAAACACCGAACCTACCATTGCAGCTGCAATACCCCCCATTACGGCTATTCCGGAAATGGATTCCCACCCAGATTTCAGGAAATTCCCGCTAAAATCTGTTTTGAGATTATTGAAAGCTTTCCATCCCAGCCCCATATTATCGTTCCAAAAATTGTTTTTCACCAAAAGAAAGCCTAAAATAATTAATCCAATTAAAGCGATAATTTTAGATCCTGTGAAAATATTTTGCAAAATTTTACCACTTTCAACACCTTTTGTATTAATATAGGTAAGGAGCAGGATAACGCCAATAGCCAAAATCTGTATCCAGGTAATTTTATATCCGCCACTTTGAAAAATTGGCGCGGCATCATTTAAGGCGGGTATTAAATAGGCTGTAAATTTACCAAAAGCAACAGCAACAGCAGCAATAGTTCCCGTTTGAATTACGGTAAACAGCCCCCAACCATAAAGAAATCCCATCATTTTACCAAAGATCTCTTTGAGGTAAGTATATTGCCCACCCGCTTTAGGAAACATAGAAGAAAGTTCTCCATAAGAAATTGCAGCCGCAACGGTCATCACTCCGGTAATTACCCAAACCACAATCAACCAGTAACCAGAGCCTAAATTCCGCATGATATCGGCACTAACGATAAAGATACCGCTACCGATCATTGAGCCCATTACCAGCATTGTAGCATCAAAAAGGCTTAATTTTCTTTTAGAAGGTTCTTCTTCTTTTTGAATTTTCATTTTAGTTCTGTTTAGTTTGGGGCTAATTTATTTAAAAAAAAGAAATTGTAGGATATTATTTTATGATGACAAAATTTTATTCACACCTGTTGTAAAATTTTAACCACAAGAATATTTTGTTATCTTGCTAGAGCGTTGCTGGCGAAGAGTTTGGAGCGGTGAGCATAGTGCACGGCGTTTGGCGGTTAGCATTATGGAATTTAGCGCCCGGGCGTTTGAAGTCCATTAACCAATTTAAATAATTAACCAGTTTACCCAATGACAAAATAACCAATTATCAATTAGCAATGACTAATTAACAATAACCAATCAGCAATAACCATTGAACTAATGACTAATTAACCATTCAACTAAATAAACAACTAACCAAATATAAAACCAATTATTAACTATGGATTTTTTACAAAACAATTTAATTTACTGTATCCCGGCTTTGGGCCTTGTTGGGATTATAGTCATGTTGATTAAAAGCGCCTGGGTAAATAAGCAGGATGCAGGTGATAAAAACATGCAGGAACTTGCCGGCTATATAGCAGATGGTGCTATGGCCTTTTTAAAAGCCGAATGGAGGGTATTGAGCATTTTTGCAGTTTTTACAGCAGCATTATTGGCATACTCTGGAACAATTACTGAAATTAAAGGTGTTCCGATGCATTCGAGCTGGATTATTTCCATATCCTTTATTATTGGAGCTGTATTTTCTGCTACAGCAGGTTATATCGGCATGAAATCGGCTACTAAAGCCAACGTAAGAACCACACAAGCTGCCAGAACAAGTTTAAAACAAGCTTTAAAAGTTTCATTTACTGGTGGTACGGTAATGGGACTGGGTGTTGCCGGACTAGCCGTTTTAGGTTTGGGTGGTTTATTTATCGTGTTTTTACAGATTTTCCATGTAACCAATGCCAATAGCGTAGAAATGAGAACCGCAATTGAGGTTTTAACCGGATTCTCTTTAGGGGCAGAATCAATTGCGCTGTTTGCACGTGTTGGCGGGGGTATATACACCAAGGCGGCCGATGTTGGTGCCGATTTAGTGGGTAAAGTAGAAGCCGGAATTCCGGAAGATGATGTACGTAATCCTGCAACCATTGCCGATAACGTAGGCGATAATGTGGGTGATGTTGCCGGTATGGGCGCCGATTTATTCGGTTCTTATGTGGCAACCATATTGGCTACAATGGTTTTAGGACAAGAAATTACCGTAACGGATAAATTCGGAGGCATGTCTCCTATCCTTCTTCCAATGGTGATCTGCGGATTGGGCATTATATTTTCGATTATCGGAACCTGGTTCGTTACCATTAAAGATGAAAAATCGAACGTTCAGAACGCGTTGAACCTGGGTAACTGGTCATCCATCTTGATTACAGCGATAGCGTCATTTTTTATTGTGAAATGGATGTTACCAGAAACACTTAACCTTCGCGGTTACGAGTTCTCCAGCATCAACGTATTTTATGCCATTATTGTGGGTTTAGTGGTAGGTACCATTATGAGTATTGTTACCGAATATTTTACTGCCATGGGCAAAGGACCGGTAAATTCTATTATTCAACAATCCTCAACCGGGCATGCCACCAATATTATTGCAGGTTTGGCTGTCGGTATGAAATCGACTGTTATCCCAATTTTGGTTTTGGCAGGAGGAATTATGGCTTCTTATCATTTTGCGGGTTTATACGGTGTAGCTATCGCTGCTGCAGGAATGATGGCTACCACAGCGATGCAATTGGCGATCGATGCTTTTGGACCAATTGCAGATAATGCGGGTGGTATTGCCGAAATGAGTCAACTGCCTCCCGAAGTGCGCGAACGTACTGATAATTTAGATGCGGTTGGTAATACAACTGCCGCTACTGGTAAGGGATTTGCCATTGCATCTGCGGCATTAACTTCCCTGGCTTTATTTGCGGCTTTTGTAGGAATAGCAGGTATCACCGCCATTGATATATATAAAGCACCTGTTTTGGCAGGCTTGTTTGTAGGTGGCATGATCCCTTTTATCTTTTCGGCACTTTGCATTCAGGCTGTTGGTAAAGCTGCAATGGATATGGTGCAGGAAGTTCGCCGCCAGTTTAGAGAAATTCCTGGAATAATGGAATATAAGGCCAAACCGGAATACGAAAAATGTGTGGCCATTTCTACCAAAGCATCTATCCGCGAAATGATGATGCCGGGAGCAATCGCCCTAATTACCCCTATTATTGTCGGCTTTACCTTTGGACCAGAAGTTTTAGGTGGTTTATTGGCAGGAGTAACCGTTACTGGTGTTTTGATGGGGATTTTCCAAAGTAATGCCGGTGGCGCATGGGACAATGCCAAAAAATCTTTCGAACAAGGTGTAATGATCAACGGAGAAATGCACTACAAAAAATCAGAACCACACAAGGCTTCTGTTACCGGAGATACCGTTGGCGATCCTTTTAAAGATACTTCGGGCCCTTCGATGAACATTTTGATCAAATTAATGTCTATTGTTTCACTGGTTATTGCTCCTTACATCGCAGTTAAGGCAATTGCGGGCGAACACAAACAAGAAGTTAGGAAAGAAATCAGAATTGAACAAAAAACCGATGCTTCAGGCAATATAAAAACAGATACTTTAATAAATACGACTGATACTTTAAGTCGTTAGTTGTAAAAACATTGATAAAATAACAACTAAAGGGATTTTTAACCAAAATCCCTTTTAATTTTCCGTAATTTTTAATTACGTTTGGAGCTGAATTTATTATTACCATAAAACTATAAAACACTTTAACTAAACTTTTATTTATGAATTTTAGAAAGTCTATTGACTTACTTACACAAGAAGCACAACAAAGTGGAGAAGGGACGCTTAAGCGAACCTTAGGGCCTACCAGTTTGGTTGCATTAGGGATTGGAGCCATCATTGGAGCCGGATTATTCTCTATCACCGGTTCGGCCGCTGCAAATAATGCAGGTCCAGCAATCACAATTTCCTTTATCATTGCAGCTATCGGATGTGCTTTTGCGGGCTTATGTTATGCAGAATTTGCATCGATGATACCTGTAGCGGGTAGTGCATACACTTATTCTTACGCTACCATGGGTGAGTTTGTGGCATGGATCATAGGCTGGGATTTAGTACTGGAATATGCAGTAGGTGCGGCAACCGTATCGATTAGCTGGAGTAGGTATCTGGTCAAGTTCCTCGGATATTTCGATATACATCTCCCCGCGCAGATGGTAATGTCGCCATTCGATACGGCAATTTTAGCAGATGGTACCAGTGTTTCAGGTATGTTTAATCTTCCAGCAGTATTTATCGTGGTTTTAATGTCGTTAATCCTCATTAAAGGAACTAAAGAATCTGCTTTTATCAATGGAATTATTGTTGGTGTTAAAGTTGTAATCGTATTTATCTTTATCATTTTAGGCTGGAAATACATCAACACCGCTAACTATACACCTTATTTTATTCCTGCTGATAAACCAGGTCACTTAGATTTCTTCACCAATGGATGGGGAGGCGTAATCAGGGCAGCAGCAATTGTATTCTTCGCTTATATCGGTTTCGACGCCGTTTCTACAGCAGCTCAGGAAGCTAAAAATCCTAAAAAAGACATGCCAATTGGTATTCTTGTTTCTTTGGTAATCTGTACCATATTATATATCTTATTTGCACACGTAATGACAGGTGTAGCCAATTATGATCTTTTCAGTGGTCAGGATGGTATTGCTCCTGTAGCCGTTGCAATTGATAACATGGGCGCAAGAAATGCCGCTGGCATAGTAACTCCTGCTTATCCTTGGTTAAACAAAGCTATTATCTTAGCCATTTTAGGTGGTTATGCTTCTGTAATTATGGTAATGTTAATGGGACAATCGAGGGTATTCTTCTCTATGAGTAAAGATGGTTTATTACCAAAAGTATTCTCTAGCGTTCACTCTAAATTCGGTACACCATCAAAAAGCAATTTATTGTTCATGGTTTTCGTGAGTTTATTTGCTGCATTTGTACCTGCACGCGTTGTTGGAGAGATGACCAGTATCGGAACATTATTCGCTTTCATATTGGTATGTATCGGTATCGTAATCTTAAGAAAACGCATGCCAGATTTACCTAGAGCATTTAAAGTGCCTTTGGTTCCTTTAATTCCATTTCTGGGCGTTGCAGTATGTTTAGGTATGATGTTATTTTTACCTTTAGATACCTGGGTTCGTCTACTAGTTTGGATGATCATTGGTATAAACGTTTACTTATTCTACGGAATAAAAAACAGTGCGCTTTCGGATAATAAAGTAATTACCCTGATAAAAAGCAATAAAGTGGTATCTTATGTTGGTTTAATTTTAGCAGCACTTTTAGTTGTAGTTGCACTAATACATCACCATTTATCATTACAGGCTGCAGAGTTAGATCCTAAAACAACAGCTGATTTTGGATTATATTACTTCTCTTTAGCTTTCGCTGTTTTACACTTAATTATTTATGGATTTAGGATAATGAACCTAAAATCTATACAAGCGAAATAAACAACCCGTTTATTGACAATATTTAAAGCCTCAACGCAAGTTGGGGCTTTTTTTGTGTTAAATAATTGTTAATAAAACTACCTTTGCAAAAAATCGATAACATGAACCGCCATTCTACCAGATTTAAAAGGGTATATTTTCTGATCATTGTTTTTTTCTCGCTATTTTCTTCAATAGGGTACGCGCAAAGAACAATTAATGATGTAATGGACTCTACAACAGTTAACCATTTACTTATTATCTCCAAAAAATATGGTTCATTATCGTTTAGCGGATACCTGCAACCTCAGTTTCAAATGGCCCAGACAAACGGCGCACAGGCAGAATACCAGGGCGGAAACTTTGGCGAGTTTACCAACAACCGGTTTAGATTAAGAAGAGGCCGTTTAAGGGCCGATTATATGCTGTTAACAGATGACGGCGATCCATCTACCTATTTTGTGCTCCAGTTTGACGGTACTGAACAGGGCGTTGCGGTAAGAGATTTCTGGGGACGTTATTACGAAAACAAATGGAAGATATTAGCCGTTACAATGGGCCTTTCAGGCCGTCCTTTCGGGAATGAACTTCAATTGTCATCTTCGGTAAGAGAAGCGCCAGAGCGTGGCCGGATGTCGCAGATTTTAATGAAGACAGAACGCGACCTGGGGGTTACCTTTACCCTAAATCCACGCTGGAAAAACGCTAAACTTAAAAACATCGTATTAGATTTCGGTATTTACAACGGACAGGGCTTGGCTGGTCCTGCAGAATTTGATAACAGTAAAGATTTTATCTTTAGGTTAAGTCACAAAACCTATGCCTTTAATGCATTTACCATTGCGGGCGGCATCAGCACGTTACAGGGCGGTTTAAACCACCGCTTGCCTGTAAGTTATAAAATGGACAGAATCAATAATCAATGGAATATGGTTAAAGATTCGTCGGCCACAACAATCAATAAAGTTGCACCAAGGAGATATTATGGTGCTGATATTCAGCTGGCTACTAAAACTAAAAGCTGGAAATCGGAACTGAGGGCCGAAGTGGTATCGGGTTTACAAACAGGTACTTCAACCAATTCTACAACGCCAGGCTCCTACCCTGTTGACAATAAATCAATTGCGCTACCCTATTTTACCAGAACTTTTAGTGGCGCCTACCTCACCTTTGTACAAACCCTGAACAGCACCGATAACCAGCTTATTTTAAAGTATGATTGGTACGATCCGAACACAAAAGTGAAGGGATTGGATATTTCGAGCAACCGTGGGCTATCACCAGCGGATGTCCGTTTTGATACTTTTGGCTTTGGTTTTTTACATCATTTTAATACACATTTTAAGGCAGTATTGTATTATGATATTGTTAGAAACGAGGCTACCCAGATTCAGGATTACACGGCTGACCGGAAAGATAATGTACTCACTTTAAGAACACAGTTCTATTTCTAATAAAAAACGGTACAATTGAGAATTTGATACAAATTCAGCTACCTTTGCTTAAAATTGTCCTGCTATGAAATTCGATTTTATGAAGTTCAACTTAAGCCAGATCCTATCGACAACGATGGTGCTCTTTGCAATTATCGATATTTTGGGAGCCATCCCGGTGGTTATCGAACTGCGTAGAAAGGCTGGCCACATCGAATCAGAAAAGGCATCTTTGGTGGCTACCGGTCTAATGATCCTCTTTTTATTTCTTGGAGAATCCTTATTAAAAGTAATCGGCCTGGATGTAGAATCTTTTGCCATAGCTGGTTCTTTTGTAATCTTTTTCATTGCCATGGAAATGGTTTTAGGCCTTACCATCTTTAAAGAAGAAGCACCTGAAACGGTTTCTATTGTTCCTTTGGCTTTCCCTTTAATTGCTGGCGCCGGAACAATGACGACGTTACTTTCGCTAAAAACAGAATACCATACGCAGAACATCCTGGTTGGCATTATCCTCAATATGTTATTTGTTTATTTCGTACTGAAGAACACCAACAGGCTGGAAAAACTTTTTGGTAAATCGGGCTTAAACATCTTACGTAAGGCTTTTGGCGTAATTTTATTGGCCATCGCGATTAAATTATTCAGAAATAATACAGGGCTTTAGAGGGTGGAAGAGGTGAGATGGAAAATGGATGATGTACTTAGCAAGATCGTCATTGCAAAAAGGCTTTTGCTGAGGAAGCACGATAATGCTATATAAATGACAATCCCCTCACCAAATTGTAACAATAATTGCGTATATTCATCTAAACATAAAAGCTCACATCATGAAAAGCTTTGAAGAATATACCTTAATTATTGGAGCCATCGCTGTATTAATAGAAGCAGTGAAATACTTCAAAAAGAATTTCAAATCCTGGTTTGAACATACTTAGTATGCTCGTTGCATCGTCATTGCGAGAAGGCTTTTTCAGCCGACGAAGCAATCTTTCTAGGGGATAAAAATCGGTCTAAAAAATCCTGATTAATCCTGGCTCTTCTTAATCAACCTGGCCACAAACATCGTATCAGCATTATTTTCATAACCTTTTATCAATTCCATCTTTTCCAGCTCCAGTGGTAATGTATCAACAATATGCTGAACAACAGCTTCGTTTTCTTGCGCAAAAGCTGAACAGGTAATATAAATTAGTGGTTTACCTGGCTTTAAGTATTTCACCACGTTTTGTACAATGCTTTTTTGAATGCCCGCAAACTGATTAATTTTGCGTTCTTCGAAAAAAGTTAGCATTTCTGGCGTTCTCCCCCATGTTCCTGAACCGGTGCAAGGTGCATCAAGGATAATCCCGTCAAATTGATAGTGGTGCAAAATCTGATCATTGTTCTGCAAAAGATCGATCTCTTTTTTATGGTATTTTTTGATGCCTGCCAAACGGAAACGCTCATCCAGGTTCAACAGCACACTTTCACGTAAATCAGAAACCAAAAGTTCTATAACTGGCTCCAAACTATGCAAAAGCAGGGTTTTGCCTCCCGACGCCGCACAGCAATCCCACCATTTATCCCATTTATTGGGTTTGAAATATTCACCCGTGTGCTGTGAAGATAAATCCTGAACCTGATAGGTTCCTTCTTTCAAAATGCTTTCGAGTTTGGTACCATTAGGTAAAGCCAAAGCGGTAGCAGAAATTGCTTTAACCGGAATACTTTCCTCCTCTAGTTTTGAAACGATAGAAGAAGAATCGTTGGCTGCCACCCTGATGAATAGGTCTGGCTGTCTGAAAAAAGAGGTAAAAAATGCTTCTTTATCGATATCTCCAGAAAGACTAGTGTGAAAAGGATAAACTTCTTCTATATTTAAGTCAGGATATTTCGCTTTAATCAGGCTTAATTTCTCTTCCAAAGGTAAAGTAATACTTTCCACCAAGTCTGACAGGTTTTTCTCCACCAGCTGACTCAAGGTAGAATGGCATAAAAAATCGGCAATACTCAACCGTTCTTCATTCGGCAACGCAGACAAAGCCTTACCCAACCTAAAAAAGCTATAAATATGGCGTGTGGCCCATCTTCTATCAGACGAACCCATTTGCTTATGCTGCTTAAAATAAGCGGGTAGAAAGCGATGTAAGGGCAAACTTCCATCATAACTACTTAAAATTTGTTCAAAGGCTCTTAACTGATGGTCTGCTCTCATGCAATAATTAAAAATGGAAGGAATGATTGGTTACTCAACAATATTCAAGGCGAAGTTTTTATACTTCAGCAACATTAAACTGGTGTTAATATAACCTAATTTTTCATCATGGATAAATGAAAAGTTATTATGAAGTCCTTTATATTTCTCCTTTACGATATAATCCCTGTAATCTTCGCCATAATTCACCAATAGTTTGCCGAAATAATAACCTACATCAAAACCTTTGAAAGCATATTCGCCAGGTTCAAAGCCATATCTATAACGGTATTTTTTGATAAATGTAACTACAGCGCTATTCTTATAATCTATTTTATAGGACGAACTGATAATCGTATTAAGGTCTTGTAGTTTATCGGCCGGATAATTCTGTTTTACCCAGTTGGGATGACCGAAAAGATTAATAGCATATCCTCCAGCTGGCAGGTTCTTTAACTTATAAAGCTTTTCCACTGTCGGCAATACAAAAGCACGGTCAGACGAAGTTAAAATAACAGCATATTGTTTGCCTTTGATCATTTTGGTTTCGAAAGCATAGGCTGATGCATATTCCTGAATAATAAATTTGCCATTACTTTGGAAATAGTTCCTAATTGGAGCAGCAAAAGCTTCATCTTCCGTTTTTCTCGGGTTAATGAGCACTACTATTGTGTTTGCAGGATTGAAGTTTTTAGTGATATAAGTACTGATCTTTTTTCCATGCAAACCTATATTGTTAACCACTGAAACGAGGTTCGGGTTGTTAAATTCGCCTGGATCGGTTGCAGCCAATGGCGAAACAATGGTTGCATTGTTTTCTTTGGCATAGTTGGCTATAAACTTCAATCCCTCTGGAAAAACGGGACCTATAATTAAATTACTCTGTTTAAACCGTTCATTTTTATACAAAGTAGAAATATGTGCATTATCATCCTGGGTATCAAAAACATTGAGCTTAAAATTTAAACCCTGGGCCGCAGCAGAATCCAGCCCCAATTTAAAACCCTGATAAAAATCGATAGGCATGGCGTATTTCTCAATATCGGACTTTGTAGCCGCTTTTAAGTTCAGCTCATCCAGCTTAAAAGGTATAAGCAGCGAAACACTGGCCTGTGTAAACTTTTTGATAGGCTTTTTATCTGCTGGTTTTTCCTTCTCAGTTGGTTTACTCGTCTCAGGTTTAGGTGTTCTCACTTTTGGCGAACAAGCACTTAAAACCAACATCAACAAAACGGGCAACCCGTAAACCTTCTTAAAATTCATACCTATCGTTTTTAACAAAATATGCTAGCAAAGTTTATTCCACCTTGCTAGCATAATCATATTATTTTGTATAAAGACTCCCGACTAAAGACTCAGAACTCTGGACTAAAAACTATTCCCACTCAATTGTTGCAGGCGGTTTAGAGCTGATATCGTATACCACTCTATTAATACCTTTAACTTTATTAATGATTTCGTTAGAAATTTTAGCCAATACCGGATAAGGCAAATGACACCAATCTGCAGTCATACCGTCTAATGATTCAACTGCTCTTAATGCAATTACATTTTCGTAGGTACGCTCATCACCCATCACCCCTACAGATCTTACTGGCAAAAAGATTGCTCCTGCCTGCCATACCTGATCGTAAAGACCTGCTTCTTTCAGGTTATCAATGTAAATTTTATCAGCATCCTGTAAGATAGCTACTTTTTCGGCAGTAACCTCACCAATGATACGGATACCTAAACCTGGTCCCGGGAAGGGGTGACGGCCTAAGATAAACGATTCTAAACCTAAAGCGGTACCTACTCTTCTTACTTCATCTTTAAACAATGTTTTAAGTGGCTCTACTACTTTAAGTTTCATAAAATCTGGCAAACCGCCTACATTGTGGTGCGATTTAATGGTTGCCGATGGTCCTTTAACGGAAACAGACTCGATGATATCAGGATAAATGGTTCCTTGTGCCAGCCATTTCACATCTTGTATCAGGTGAGATTCTTCGTCGAAAACTTCGATAAAAACACGACCAATGATTTTACGTTTTTGCTCCGGATCTTCTACTCCAGCCAATTGACTTAAGAATTTATCTTTTGCATCAACACCTTTAATGTTCAATCCGAAATCTTTGTATTGTTCTAAAACACTCTCATATTCGTTTTTACGCAATAAACCATTATCAACAAATATACAGTGTAGGTTTTTGCCAATAGCTTTATGTAAAAGCACCGCAGCAACGCTACTGTCAACACCTCCTGAAAGGGCTAACACAACCTTATCATCACTTACAGTTGCTTTTATATCAGCAATCGTAGTATCAACAAAGGCAGCAGAAGTCCAATCCTGACTACAACCGCAGATATCAACCAAAAAGTTTTCTAAAAGAATTTTTCCATCAATACTGTGTGTTACCTCCGGGTGGAACTGGATGGCATAGGTATCAGAATCTTTAATATGATATGCAGCCACTTTTACGCTATCGGTACTGGCAATTAATTCGAAATTTTCAGGGATATCGGTAATGGTATCGCCATGGCTCATCCAAACCTGCGAACCAAGGTTAATGCCTTTGAATAATTTATTCTCCTGGTTTACAAAGTTTAAGTTGGCACGGCCATATTCGCGTGTTGAAGAAGGCTGAACCGAACCACCAGAATATTGGGCTATATATTGTGCACCATAACAAACCGCCAGTAATGGATATTTTAAATGGTATTTTGATAAGTCGATTTGAGGGGCATCTTCCTGGCGAACAGAATAAGGACTTCCCGAAAATATAACTCCTTTTACATCAGGCGTAACCTCAGGAAGATTATTATATGGATATATTTCACAGTAAATATTTAGTTCGCGAACCCTACGAGCGATGAGTTGTGTAAATTGCGAACCAAAATCGACGATAATGATTTTTTCTTGCATCCGCAAAGGTACCAATTAGATATGAGATTTGAGAGGGGAGATTTGAGATTTTTAAGTTTGCAGAGAGTTATGAGCAGAGGGCAAGGAGCGAGTGCTTAGCGCATAGTTTTTGATTAACCATAACATGGTCTGAAGGCGGCAGTTCTGAGTCTAAAATTAAACCTATAAAACCTGATCTGCGCAAATTATTAGATTAATATAACCAAATACAAACTTAATTTAAGCCAAGAAATTCTTCATCAGTCATTGCAAAATCTTCTCTGAAAATCACTTGAGCTTTTCCGTCAAGCAATCCTATTTTCCTTTTTTTGTCTTTTTTGGTTTTTTTATCACTAAAATACTTGATGATTTCATTCCTCTTCAATAAACTAAAACAATACCTATGATTAAAAACATCTTTTTCATTAAGTTAAAATACTTAAAAATAATTTAACCTATATCAATTACGTATTTTTTCGTTTGCAATTGAAGGTTCCTTGCTCAAAAACTTACAAAGCTTCCTCTGCTTCCCCCCTTTTTTAAATCTCATAAGATGGGCGCGGAATTCACCTATAAAATGAATAAGTTAGAGACGGTGACTCGACATTCGCCTGCAGTTAACCAATTTAGACAGTTAACCGATTAACCTAAATAATCAATGACAAACTAACAGTTAAACCTCTAAGATTCCATCAAAACCACCTCTACCCCAAACTTCCTTAAAAAATCTACACCTTCATCACTTGGTAAACCTTTGTAGGCGGCATAGGATTTTGAATAGTACACCAGTTTAATTCCTGAAGATAAAATCAACCTGGCACAAGCAATACAAGGTGATAATGTAGTGTACAAGGTACAACCTTCTATCTTCGACCCATTTTTAGATGCATATAGGATTGCATTTTCCTCAGCATGTAAAGCCAGAGAACAACTTCCTTTGCTATCGCGTGCACAACCATGCTCAGGCCATTCCTCATCACAATTATGCGTACCTGCAGGCGGGCCATTATAACCGATAGAGATAATGCGGGTATCTTTTGTTAACACTGCACCAACATGGGCACGCACGCAATGCGAACGGGCAGCCAGATCGGTTGCAAGATTCATAAATATGGTATCGAAGCTTGGTTTATCTGTCATTTATAAAATCAAAAAAGCCACAGGGCATTTAATCCCTGTGGCTACAAAAATACTTTATTAAAAATTAATGTCCGCCAGAAAGTTTCTTGTCGAAACTAATTCCCTGAGATCTTAAAATACCACTTACTCTCCAGGCATAAAAAGCTAAATAAGAGAAACAGATAATACCCACCACATAACTATATTGAATACCAGTAAATTCTGATACCGCACCCTGTGCCCAGCTAATGATACCACCACCCATAATCATCATAATCAAAAAGCTACTGCCCTGGCTAGTATGTTTGCCTAAACCGCTTACAGCCAAAGTAAAAATACAAGGCCATAATGTACTGCAGAATAAACCTACACTGGTAATGGCATAAACACTCGTCATACCAGTAGTAAACATTCCAATCAATAAGGCAGTGATGCCGATAGCCGAAAAGATCAACAGCATACGTGCAGGATTTCCTTTGCTTGCCATATCCGCCGCAATTAATACCAGAATAATCAAGGCGTATACGTAAAAAGGAGCCAGATCATGTTTCGCAATAGCATTAACAGCTAAAAAGATACCGAATGCTAAATAAGGCGCAATAAACCTCAATATTTTTTGCGTGCTTACATTATCGGTAAAAGCCTCAACGGCACCTGTCCAACGACCGATCATCATACTTGCCCAATATAAGGAGATGTAAGGCGCAATATCTTTAATGGCAAAACCAAGATCTTTTTCCATGTAAGCAGGTAAATTACTTGCAGTTGATACCTCGACACCTACATAAACAAAAATAGCAATCATCCCCAAAACCAATTGCGGGTATTTCAATGCTGAGCCCTTAATCGATTTAGTATCTTCAGATGAAGCTTCTACCAAAGTAGGTCGATCAGGTAAAGAAGATAATTTCAGGAAAATAGCAACAGCAATAAAAGCTACACCCAAAATAAGGTAAGGAATTTTAACACTTTCAATACTGATATCCGTACTTGCATTTGCTGCAGAACCAAAAATAGCAAAACTCACAATAAGCGGGCCTATGGTTGTACCAAAGTTGTTAATACCGCCGGCCAAGGTTAATCGCTGCGAACCAGTTGTTATTGGCCCTAATGCAATTGCCAAGGGGTTGGCAACCGTTTGTTGTAACGAGAAACCCAGTGCCACAATAAATAAACCTGAAAGCATTAAAGGAAATGAGTGCAGGTTTGCAGCAGGATAAAATAATAAGGTTCCAAGCGCAGAAATAACCAAACCGAGTGCCAATGAGTTTTTATAGCCCAGTTTGTTTACAATATCTTGTCCTATTAACACAGAAATACCATTATAAATTAAAGCACCCACCGTGTAAGCAATGTAAAATGCAAGCGACACCAGCTGACTTTCAGCTTGCGATAAATCAAAAGCTTTTTTAAATACCGGTATTAGGATATCGTTACTCGCGGCCACAAAGCCCCAAAAAAAGAATACCGTGACCAAGGGAATAAACTGCCCCCACTTGGTTTGTGTTTGTTCTGAACTCATTTTTAAAATTTAGTTTTAGTGGCTCTAAACATAAATAAAAAAAAATGAAAACCAGTAAATTTTATGCAACCCGTGCAACAAAAATAAATGTTATATGTTTAGGTATAAAATTGCATATTCGCATATTATAAACAATACAATGCATGTTTGAAGCCATATTACTAGGAATAGGAGCAGGGATTATTTCGTCGTTTTTAACAGGGCCGGTATTTTTTGCAATGATCAAAACCAGCATAGAGCGGGGTTTTAAAGCCGGGTTTTCTTTGGCTGTTGGTGTGATTATCAGTGACATAATCTTAATTGGCCTGGTCCTTTTTGGCAGCCAGTTTTTTGATTACAAAGCAGAATTTGATAAATATGTAGGCTCTATCGGGGGCCTATTTTTGTTAGCGGTGGGGATCTATTACCTGGTTTCTAAAATAACCGTGCATTACGATAGTTCAACCTTACAAAAAGTGAGTAAAAGAGGTTACGTCATAAAAGGATTTCTGATGTGTATCCTCACTCCTTCTACCCTCATGTTCTGGATTATTGTTAGCGGAATCATCTCTGTTAAGCTCAATAACATGCTTAACGAGAAATTGGTCTGCTTTTTTATTGCCATGGCCACTCAACTGGCTATCGATGGCGCTAAAAGTTTTTATTCCAGCAAACTCCGTTATAAAATAAAAGAAGATGCACTGAAGAAACTCAATAAAATTGCCGGTGTGGTCATCATCTTCTTTGCTTTCTGGCTGATCATTAAAACTTATCTGAAGTTTTACGCATAACTCTTGCTCAAAATAGACGCACTTAGATGTTTTAGGTGTTTAAACATTTTTTTTGAAAAGCAGGTGCAGTACAACTATTATTGTTAGTCCTGCCAATGCTGCAAGTCCTCGGCAAATGAAGGATTTGCCTCCAGGCTTTCCGCGAATGTCAGGTTTAATTAGGAGAAGCAAGCAACATTAAATGAAGATGAAAACCTGCTTCGTGCCTTCATGCCTTAGTGGTAACACGAAAATGTCCCTTGGTAAAACATATCTGAAGTTTTACGCATAATATATTGCATTCCCAGTTTAGATGTACTTAGATGTTCAAACATTTTTAGAAAAGCAGGTGCAGTACAACTATTATTGTTAGTCCTGCCAATGCTGCAAGTCCTCGGCAAATGAAGGATTTGCCTCCGGGCTTTACGCGAATGTCAGGTTTAGGGGGCAAGGCAATAAAAAGAATGTCAGGGAAGCAATGCGAGTGGTTCGTGAGGGCACGAACCACGGAGTCGGGCGTTAACTGCCAATTATAAAAAACCCCTTTTGTGTCTTCGTGCCTTTGTGGTCAAAAAAACAAGCATAAAAAAATAGCCCATATTACTATGAGCTATTTGTTATTCAAGCCCCCTTTAGGGGATTTAGAGTCTAATAAGCCCTTTGGTTATTTCCTTCTTTCCAGTTAACGAAAGCTTTGTTTACCACTTTGTTACCGCCCGGGGTTGGATAATTTCCTGAGAAATACCAGTCACCTTTATTTTTCGGACAAGCCTCGTGCAGGTTCTCTAAACTCTGATAAATCACTTCAACCTCAGCAACAGTACCTTTTGGGGTAATAATCTGCGCAATTTTAGCCGAAATTTCTTCCGGGGTAAATGGTTTATAAATTTCTTTAACGTGGTTTACAATTTCCTCTTTCGGTAAAAGTAACGAAGCTTTACATTTGGTATAAACATCTTCAATTACCTGCCACATGCCACGCTCGGTAAGCAATTGGATTGCCGCATCAAAGGCTACAAACTGGCCCATCCGGCTCATATCGATACCATAACAATCAGGGTAACGGATCTGAGGTGCAGAAGAAACAATAATAATCTTTTTAGGGTGTAAACGGTCTACAATTTTAATGATACTCTGTTTTAAGGTAGTACCACGAACAATAGAATCGTCTAAAGCCACTAAAGTATCCTGGTGATTATTGATAATACCATAAGTGGTATCATAAACGTGTGCCACCATTTCGCTACGATCAGCATCCTGGGTAATAAAAGTCCGCAGTTTTACATCTTTTACCGCCAGTTTCTCAACGCGTGGTGCAAGCGACAATAAATCGTCTAATTGCTCATCCGTTAACTGTTCTTTTTTATGTAAGAGGACTTCCTTCTGATGATTGCGCACATAACGTTGTACGCCATCAACCATCCCGAAAAACGCAACTTCAGCAGTATTCGGAATAAAAGAGAAAACCGTATTTTTTAAATCGTAATTAACTGCTTTCAAAATTTTATCGCTTAATAAACGGCCAAGCTGTTTACGTTCGCGGTAAATCTCCACATCACTTCCTTTGGAGAAATAGATGCGTTCGAATGAGCAAGATAATCTTTCGGTAGGCTCGCGGAACTGCTCCATGCTCACCTCACCATTTTTCTTAATGATTAAAGCATGACCAGGATCGATCTCTTTAACATCTTTAAACTGGATATTAAATGCAGTTTGTAAAGCTGGCCTTTCGGAAGCCGCTACTACAATCTCATCGTCGTAATAATAATATGCCGGACGGATACCTGCCGGATCGCGCATAATAAACGAATCGCCATTACCCACCATACCACAGATCGAATAACCTCCATCCCAGGTTTTGGCCGAGCGGCGAAGGATATTCGCAATATCTAAATTATCAGATATTTTGTGCGTAATCGCAACGTTGTCGTGCCCTTCTTTTTTGTAATGATCAAAAAGCTCTTGGTTTTCATCGTCCAAAAAGTGACCGATTTTTTCCAATACCGTAACGGTATCTGCTTTTTCTTTTGGATGCTGACCTAACTCGTACAATTGCTCCAATAACTCATCAACATTGGTCATGTTAAAGTTACCTGCAATTACCAGGTTACGCGTCATCCAGTTGTTTTGCCTTAAAAAAGGGTGGCAATTTTCAATACTGTTTTTACCATGCGTACCATAACGCAAATGGCCCATTAACACCTCGCCGATAAAGCTTACGTTGTTTTTGAGCCATTCTGTATCCTGCATTAATTCAGGCGTATTTTCCTGGATATCAACAAATTTGTTCTGTACATATTCGAAGATATCTGCTACCGCATTTGATGCCATGCTCCGGTATCGGCTAATGTACCTACTGCCCGGTTTCATATCCAGCTTAATGGTGGCAATACCTGCGCCATCCTGGCCCCGGTTATGCTGTTTCTCCATTAAAAGGTATAATTTGTTAAGGCCGTAAAGTGCTGTACCGTACTTTTGCTGGTAGTAAGAAAGTGGTTTTAACAGGCGAATAAAAGCGATTCCGCATTCGTGTTTTATCTGATCACTCATTGTGTGGGTTTGAAGCCGCAAAGTTATCCTTTTAAACCATTACAACCTAAACAAAAATGTTTTCTTTTAAGATGATGAGTTTAAGCTGACAGATGTGCCAAATGTACGTTGAGCTGCCTTTCTTACTTAGAATCGTGTATTATTAATTAGAATCTTTCTAAATAATTTGCATAGTTAGTGTAAAATTAACACTTTTGCGCTATTATTAAGATTTAGTCTAAATTGAAGAAACTTTACACATCCTTATTATTCTTTTTCATTTGCTTCACTGCGCTGGCGCAAATAAGAAACGTTGTGGTCGGAAAAGTAACCGACCCACAAAACAAGCCCTTAGAACTTGTTAACATCAAAATTGTAGAAACCAACCAATATGCCATAACTGATAAGAATGGTTTATTCAGGGTAAATGGAACAGAAACGAACAACATTTTAACGTTGGAATTCTCGTTCATTGGTTTTCAAAGGTTAAGATTACCGTTAACCGTTAAAGAAGGCGAAACCAATTTGGGCAATATTGCTTTAAAAGTGCTTGATTTAAGTTTAGAGAACATTGAGATCAATGCCAAAAGGAATTATACGGGCCAAACCAACTCATCATTAATCATTACGAGAGATTTAATTGAACAAACACCTGCGTTGAGTGTAAACGATTTATTAAACCAGATTCCGAATAGAAAAATTCAGCCGCCATCTTTACAATCGGTACAAAACCTTAATCTCAGGTCTGCCTATGAGCTGACTACTACAGGTAAAGGTGCATTTGAACTGAACAATGCATTTGGTATAGCCATTGTAATGGATGGAAACGTGATCAGCAATGATGCCAACATGCAAAGTTATAATCCATTGAAAACAGGTGTTAGCGGATCATTTGTTAGGGGTTCGTACACCAATTTTGGTTTAAAAGGAGCTGATAGCCCATCTATAAATGGTTTTCCTGTTACAAGTTATTCTGGCGATTATACATTTGGAGGTACCGATTTAAGACAAATCCCGGCAGATAATATTGAAAGTATAGAAATTATTGCTGGGGTTGCTCCTGTAAAATATGGCAACTTAACCGATGGTGCTGTAATTATTGAGCGCCAGGCAGGTAAATCGCCGGCTTATGTTCGCATGCAATTGAGGGATAATGCAACATCCTATAGTTTTTCAAAAGGTTTTCAGTTATCCCCTAAACTCGGTGCCCTTAATGTAGGTGTAAATTATGTCAATTCATTTCAGGACAACAGGGATAAATTAAAAGCTTACCGACGTGTAAATACCAACGCCATGTGGACAAATAGCTTTGGTACCGCCAAACAGTTAAAAAATACACTGAGCGTAGATTACGGCAAAAACTTAGATGGCATTAAACAGGATCCTGACGACCCGAAGAGTACAAAAACCCGGTTTGATAGCTGGAACTTTAGTGTAGCCAACCGTAGTAATTACCGCTTCGGAAATGGTTTTTTGAAAAACGTAGGTTTAAACCTGAGGTATTCGGAAGGGCACCAGGTAAGTTACGAGGAACAATTGATTAATGAAGCATTTGTTGCCTATACTACAGCAACAACTACTGGTATCCACGAAGGAACTTACGACACGGGAGTTTATACAGCAAAATCATTGATTGATGGTAGACCGATTACCGCTAATGCAAACCTGGATTTTACCGGAGGATTTGAAACCGGTAACCTTGTTCATAATATCTCATTCGGTGGAAGTTTTAGTTATAGCGCTAATAAAGGTTTAGGACAAACCATAGATCCTAATGAACCACGGAGCGGAACAAAGGTTGTAACTACATCTTTATCGACCACGAGTTCGGAAAGGTTTTATGACTATAGATTGGCCTTGGCACAAAAAAATCTTGGTTTTTATATTGAAGATGTATTCACAACCAAAATATGGGAAAAACCCTTAAATGTAAGGGCCGGTGTAAGATCAGACCTTCAAAATGGATATGGTTCATTTGCTCCACGAACAAATATTAATTATGAACTGAACAAAAATGTACGTTTAGGACTTGCTTATGGTTTATCGTTTAAAGCACCAGGACTTGCCCAACTGTACCCTGGGCCAACATTTTATGAAATCCCTTTACTAAGCGCTTATAATGGAAAAGTTAACGAAAGTACATATCTGGTTTATGTAGATCGTTTTGTTCCAACTGCTGCGAACCTGAAACCATCAAAGAGCGAAAGTATAGAGTTATCAGCCCAGATTAAATTGGATAAATTTAACTTATCGATTACTGCATTCAATAAAAAATCAAGAGATGGTATAAATACTTCGCAAAATATGCTGGCAGTACTTTTACCAACTTATACAGCAACCCTAAACCCAGGGGCAAAGCCAACTATTACAGAAAATGGCAGCAAATACTATGCGGTTAACCATTACGAATTTAAAAACGATCTTTCTTCAGATAATCAGGGTTTTGAGATGATATTGAATACCCCTGAAATAAAATCGTTAAAAACATCATTTAATGTTAGCAGTGGCTTGTTTGCCACAAGATATGGTTCAAAATCGAACACAATTACAAGCAAAATACCTACAACAATATCAACCGATCCTAATTATGCTTTTTTTGGCGTTTATGAGCCTTTAAACAAGCGGACTTATTACAGCAATGGCCGTATCACAAGCATTACACATATCCCAAAATTGAGTTTAGTAATACAATTTGTTGCCGAATTTGACCTGTTAAGTAAAACAGTGCAAGAGGAAAGTTCGAGGATTCCGATCGGCTATTATACAAGAGACAATAGGTACATCGCTATATCAAATTTCGATAAAGGTAATACATCTTATGGGCATTTGTACATCACACAACAAGAGCAAACAGAAAATGATCTACCAAAAATCATCTCAAACTATCACTTCAGCATTGCCAAAGAAATTAAAAAGCGGTTCAAATTCGCCTTTAATGTTTACAATATATTTAATTATCAACCTTATTATATCAGTGGCACTACCTACAGATTTCCAAATAGTGCTCCAACATTCGGTGCAGAATTATCATTAAAACTATAATAATCCGTGATATGAAAAAATTATTAATATTTCTTCTTTCGGCAATCGTTATTTCCGGATGTAAAAAAAATCAGGAGCCGGAGATAAAACCTGTCGGTCTCAAAATAGCAACTAAATATGCTTCAGATGAGATTGGGAAAAAACTGCCCTTATTGGATATAAAAATCGATATAAAAAATATCAATACCAACGTATCCCAAACATTAAAAACAGATGCAACCGGTACGGCATCGCTTTCGGGTATTGCCCAGGGCAAATATGATATTAGCGCAAGCATTACCATTTCTGCTGCTAACTACACCAGTTTAACCGGCGAAATCGTTGATAAACCAATAATATTTAATGCTTCGAGTAAAAATCTTACCATTACCCAAAGCAATGCAGGAAACATCCAGCTTAACCTGGTATCGGGCACCATAGGCAACTGGCTTATCAAACAAATTTATTATGCCGGTTCCAATACAACTACGGGAGCAAGTTTCCGCGATCAGTTTATTGAAATTTACAACAATACGGACTCTGTACTTTATGCCGACAGCTTATATATCGGCGAATTAACAGGAAAACAGAACTACACAGGCTCGACCTATTATACCCAACCTAATGGACAGTATGATTGGAATAAATCGCAGAACATGCCATCCAATGTAGATGCAAACAATGATTACATTTATCCCCGGGCCCTGTTAATGATCCCCGGAACAGGAAAACAATATCCTGTTCAGCCGGGTAAAAGTATTGTAATTGCACAAACAGCCATCAATCATAAAGCGCCTTTTACAGGTAGCGATGGTAAAACAATTACGGTACGGGATCCTTCGTTAACCATCGATTTAAGCGGTGCTGATTTTGAAGCTTACTATGCTCCATTTCTAGCTAAACCTCTTGCTTCTGATGTAGACAATCCTGCGGTACCAAATGTTGAAGTACTATCTTACTTTGGTACAGATTTAATTTTAGATGCACCAGGCAGAACAGGTTATGCCATATTTAAAGGCGATGGTATTACCGAAGTTAAAAAATTACCTCAATTCCCTTACCCAACTATTGCTTTGCCATCATCAGGAGCAGATAAATATTATCAGATTCCGAACAAACTGATTATTGATGCCGTAGAAATACAACCAAGTACAGCTTCGGCAAGGGTGCCAAAAAAACTGGTGGCTTCGTTAGATGCAGGCTACACTTATGTGCCCAATAGCTCTTACAGTTCTCAATCTGTAATCAGAAAAACAGCCGCAACAGAAAACGGCAGGATCATTTTAAAAGATACAAACAATTCTTCTGAAGATTTTGATTATTTCACATTAGCCAACCCAAGAGGATTTAAATAACTATAAATACCTAACCGATTTTTTATCAATGATCGGTTAATCAATATACAAGATGAAAAAAATATTTTTATTATGGTTGTCCACACAATGTTTATGTTCAGTAGTTTTTGCCCAGCACATAGATACATCTGCAACCAATATCAGTTTAAAAAACAAATTATTTAATATTGATTCAGTTTCATTTAACGAATATGAATTTGCCAAAAACTCTCCTTTTAATATTAATGATTTAATGCCTGCCAAATACAGTTCTATTAATTTAGGCTACGTTTACGCTAAAGGGACTTTAATGGCTGCACAGGATGCGAGTAAGTTTAACTCAATGTTTTTAAAAACCGAAGGTATTACCAAACTAAAGGAATTAAATCTTTGGGGCTCTTTCAGCTATACAAAAACATTTGAGGATAGCACTATTTATAACCACCAAACCAGAAATACCCCTACAGCACCTTATTATTTTGGATCCCCAATCAACTCAAGTTACGAACGGGTTGTTTATAACCTAAAAACACTTGCAGAAAAGAATTTAATCAATAAAAATTTGCCCATCGGTGTCGGTGCAGATTATAGGATAGGAAATCACTTCTCTACAAATGATCCAAGGGGTTCGGTTAATGACTTTCAGTTAAATTTAGTTGGAACCCTAGGTTATACTTTCTTCGATCAGCTAAAAATAGGTGCAGCATATCGCTATGGATATGGTCAGGAGCGATTTAATATTGCCTATAAATCTACAAGCTACTCGCAGGTTACGCTACTCCCTGCATATTATAATTATTTGATTGAAGGTTATGGTGAGGCATATATAAAAACTACGGCCATGGGTTATAAAGACGATCAAAAACGCAGTGGAATAGATGGATATTTAAACTTCACCAAATCAATGTTTGGAGATTTTTATTTTACGTATGCCTATCTAAATGAGAAACAAAGATTTTTAGATACCAGCAGCGAAGGTTTTACTTATTTTGATGACTTTGACCTAAAAACAAATACATTTTCTTTATTATGGCTAAAGCATTTAAAGAATAGTAAATTTTCTGCAGTTGTTAGTTATGCCAATACTGAAGGTAAAGATTTAAACTACGTTTATATGGCCAATAACTATATATACAACCACAATATTTTATCGTTAAAAACCAATTTATCAGTTAACAAAAACAACAACATCTATAATTATTTTATCAATACGAACCAATACGAAGAGCAAAGGAAAGATGGTTTAACAGGCAATGACGTTCAATACAATAGGTTGGATTTACATGTTGGATTTGGCTATAATAGAATAATTAAAAACAACAATATTTTAGGTTTTAGCTTAACAGGAATTTACAATATACCGTTAAATAATTACTTTAACATACCAGCTGTCAACATCGGTCAATTTACGCAAAGAGTAATTTATTTTGATTATATCTATAACACTTCGACCAGGCTTGGAGGAAGCCTTACAGCAGATTATAGCTTTAAAGTATTTAATGAGATTCAGGCTGGGCTAAAAGCTAGTGCCACCTATTTAAATAAGGAAAGGGTAAAAGACAATAATTTTACTTACACCCCCGGCAAAGATCGTTTTTCTTCCAATATCAGCTTAAACCTGTATTTTTAGCCCATGAATAAAATTTTTGCCCTTCTTGCTTTAGCCCTCACCGGATTAATCTTATTTTCTTTTCAATCGGCCGATTTTAACGATGACGACGAACTGAGTATAGATAGCTTGCGCAAAGTTTATTCTAAACCTACCGATCAGTGGCCAAAACCAACGGTAGATAAAGGTGCGGTATTTCAGGAACTGGGTGAACTTCCACCCTCTCCTGTTGATTTAAAAAACGACTCAGTAAAAAATGTGGTAGAGCTGGGTAAAATTTTATTTTTCGATCCGCGTTTATCGGGTTCGAACCAGATTTCGTGTTCGAGCTGCCATGCACCAGATTTACACTGGACGGATGGCCGCCAGGTTTCAATCGGGCACGATCATTTGGCTAATATCCGCAATGCCCCTTCTTTAGAAAATGTTTGGTTTTACAAGCGCTTATTTTGGGATGGCCGGGCCACAAATTTGGAAGAGCAAGCCGGAAGCCCGGTTGCGGCACATAATGAGATGCACCAGGATATGAAAGCCTTGTCTAAAAAGCTGAGCAAGATTAAAGGCTATCAACCTTATTTTAAGTCTGCATTTGGCTCAAAGGAAATTACCAATAAAAGGATTTTTGAGAGCCTGGCTACCTTTCAACGCAGTATTGTAAGCAGAAGAACACCTTTTGATCGTTTCCTGGCGAAAGATAAAAAAGCATTGACCGACCAACAATTAATGGGTTTACATTTATTCCGCACTAAGGCACGGTGCATCAACTGCCATAACGGGCCATTATTTACCGACAACGAATTCCACAATGATGGTTTAACCTATTTTGGCCGCAAATATGAGGATCTAGGTTTATATAACGTTACCAGGAAACCAGAAGATGTAGGCAAGTTTAAAACCCCGGGCTTAAGAAACGTAATGAAAACGGCTCCCTGGTTTCATAATGGTTTATTTCCGGATATGGATGGCGTAATGAACATGTACAATGTGGGCATGCCGGTACAACGTGTAAAGCCAGAACAGGTAAATAATCCGTTGTTACCTAAAAACGATAAGTTATTAAAAGGTTTAAAATTGAGCATCGCCGAAAAAGATGCAGTAGTTGCATTCTTAGAAGCGTTATCTTCTCCTACTGTACTTACACGTGTAGAGCAGTTGCCGCAGTAGTGAGTTAAGTCCAAAGTCGGGAGTCCTTAGTCTGTAGTCTGATTAATAGCCTTAAAGGGATAATAAACTTAGAAATCTTCCTACCATCGGTGGCGACAAATCATGAGTTGGCAGTTAACAATTTAGCAATTCTAACCATTCTTTTCAGTGAACAGTTAACCAATTTAAACAATTAACCGATTAACCGTCTCTACATTTTACCTGACGTCAACGCTTCTCCGAAAAATATCGAAGCATGTTCATCGAAAGCCAAAGGGTCTCCGCTGGTATAGAAATGTCTTTCGCCTTGTTTAGCCAGCTTTTCTTCGATTTCAGGGTGTCGATCTAAATAATCGGTTAAACTATCGGCTACAATCTCGCCTTGCGTTAAAACGTTGATATGATCGGGAAATACCTTTTTCAGTTTAGGCATTAATAAGGGATAATGCGTACAGGCCAGCAAAACACAATCGATATCCTTTGATTGACTCAATAACTGATCGCAATATTCATTAATAAAAAAATCTGCTCCCGATTGCAGGTGCTCATTATTCTCGATTAAGGGTACCCACATCGGGCAGCTCTGCTGGTAAACTTTGATGTCTGGAAAAAACTTATTGATTTCTAAGAGATAAGATTGTGAATTAACCGTTCCTCTTGTGCCCATTACACCAACCTGTTTGGTTTGGGTATAAGCATCAATTACTTCGGCCGTAGGCCTGATTACTCCCAATACCCTCCTATCTGGATATTTAGCTGGAAGATCTCTTTGCTGAATCGTTCTTAAGGCTTTTGCTGAAGCAGTATTACAAGCCAGGATGACCAACTGACATCCTTTTGCAAAAAGCCATTCTACGCACTCTAAAGTATATTTATAAATGGTATCGAAAGAGTGATCTCCATAAGGGGAACGTGCATTATCGCCCAAATAGATATAATTATAATCGGGCAATTTATCTGCAATGGAACGGAATACCGTTAAACCGCCGTAACCTGAATCGAAAATACCTATTGGTGAAGCCTGCATTGCGTTGGAAAGTTAAATGTTGAAAGAGGTTGTAAAGTTAGATGAAAAGTTGAAATGTTGGAACGTTAGTTGAAAAGTTGGAATGTTAGATGTTGAAATGTTTTAGTACACCCTGAACGGGACCTTCCAACTTTTAAACCTTTCAACATTAAAAACCTCTCTAAAACAAAAAAGCGGAACTAAGTTAGACTTAATTCCGCTGTATCGTATTTCATTGACTTGAGACTTAGGACTCAAGACTAAAAGACTATTTTTTAGGTGCAGCTGGTTTTGCAGCAGTTGCTGTGATACCTAATTTAGTTTTAACTGAAGCAGTGATATCATCGCCACCTTCCCAGAAAACTAAATTGTTGCCACCCTGTCCGTTTGCGATATCGAAAACGTAAGCTAAACCTTTTTCTTTAGCTACAGCAGAAATTGCAGTCGCAACTTTAGCCTGGATTGGTTGAAACAATTCACCTTGTTTAGTACCTATATCTTGTGAAGCTTTAGTACGGGCATCAGTGATACGTTTTTCTAAATCCTGTAATTCTTGTCCTGCAACCTGTAATTCTTTTCCTACAGTTTCTTTGTTGGCTTCGCTCAAAGTTTTTTCTTTAGCCTGAGCAGCTGCCAATTTGGTCTGATATTCTTTGATCATTGCATCAATATCAGCTTGTTTTTGTTTACCTAGGGTTTCTAAAGTTCCTTGAGCGGCTTTAGCCTCTGGTAAATTTGCGAATACCTCTTCAGAATTAATGTGACCCAATTTTTGTTGTGCACTTGCCATATTCGCTGTAAACATTAAACCTGCTGCTACAAAGAATACGTTAATTAACTTTCTCATCGTTCTATTTTACTTTTTTTGTTTTTTTTTCTAATTGTTTTTTCTAAAAATCAGGGGCGAATATACTAATTATTTACAGTCCCTGGCTTATAACCTAATTTTACAATTACATCATTACTAACGTCGTAACTACTGCTTGCATAAATCATCATGGTAGCCTCACTACTCTTGTCAAAAATGAAATCTAAATATTTAGATTTTGCAATCTGTTTAATGGCTTCAGCCACCTTATCCTGAATGGGCTTGATTAATTTGGTTCTGCTTTGAAACAGATCACCATCTGGACCAAATTTTGACCGCTGAAATTCTTTGGCCTGTTTTTCTTTCTCGATGATTTCGTTTTCACGGCGCTTGCGCATATCATCTGTTAATAAGACCTGATCTGCCTGATAAGCTTTGTACATCCTGTCGATTTCAGAAAAGTTCTGATCAACCTGTTGCTGCCACTGTTTAGAAGCAACATCCAATTGACTTAATGCCGATTTATATTCTGGCAAATGTTTTAAAATATACTCGGTGTCTACATAAGCAAACTTCTGTGCAAAGGCACCAATAGAAGTGCAAAGTAGAAATGCGATAAAAAGATATTTTTTCATTTTGTGTGTGTGTTAATGATACAGTTAATAACCTAAGCTTTCTTTAAACTCATCTTACAACGATTTATTGCATAATTAGTTATTTTTTTGTTCTTTATCAATTAAAATCCACCTAATTGTTGTGCGATACTAAAAGTAAAGTTTTGCTTTCCTCCATCTGCAACTCCAGGAATCCTGTCGAATGCATGTCCGTAATCGATACCCAATAAACCAAATATCGGTAAGAAGATACGGGCACCCACACCTACTGATCTCCTCACGTTAAAAGGATTAAAATCACCGAACCTGTTCCAGGTGTTACCAGCTTCAGCAAAGGCTAAAACAAATGCTGTAGCTTGCTGACTAGCAATTACCGGGTAACGTGCCTCTAATACATATTTAGTATAAATCGGGCTACCAGACTGTTGTGCAATACTTGGATCAGAACCATTTGGAATAACCGTGTTATTTGCATAACCACGCATAGCAATTAACTCAGATCCCTGTAAGAAATCGAATCCCTGCATACCATCACCACCCAGTTTAAAACGCTCGAATGCTGATTGGCCAACGGCTTTGTTATATGAACCTAAGAAACCAAATTGAGCCTGTGCTTTTACCACTAAGTTACCAGCAACACGTTGGTACCATTGTGAATCGAATTTCCATTTATGGTATTCTGTAAAGCGATATTTTTCCCTGTCAGATGCTGTTGCATAATTCACTTTGTTAAACAGTGAATACGGTGGCGTAGCCTGAATAGTGAAACGTAAGAACGATCCAGATTTAGGGAAAATTGGCGAATCTCTCGAATCGCGGCTAATTTCTTGTGATAAACTTAAGTTATAAGACGTACCGGTGTTAAATAAATATCCGGTATAGTTATTTAAGATATACTGTTGCAAACTCACTGCGTGGGTTAACTGGAAATAGTTATCCGGCCAGTTTAATCTTCTACCCAAACTAACAGTTACACCATTTAAACGGATTTTTTGAAAAGCAGCATCTCCATTGCTTAAACCGTTTGATTGTAGCGAGGTAAATGCACTTACACCAAAACTTACCGGTTTCTCGCCACCAAACCAAGGTTGTGAGAAAGAGAAACTATACGATTGGTAATATTTACCGTTGGTTTGTCCACGCAAGCTTAATTTCTGTCCGTCACCTTTTGGCAATGGTTTATAAGCTTTTAAGTTAAACAGGTTACGTAAAGAGAAGTTGTTGAAGGTTAGGCCCAATGTACCAATGATACGGCCACCACCAAAACCACCTGATAACTCAATCTGATCTGAAGGTTTTTCTTCTACAGCATATTCAATATCCACGGTACCATCGGCCGGATTAGGGCGAGGTGTTGGAACTGTTTTAGACTCATCAAAGTTACCTAACTGACCAATTTCACGGATGGTACGGATTAAATCGCTTTTGTTAAATTTTTGTCCCGGTTTGGTACGGATCTCACGCAAAACAACTTTATCATTTGTAATGGTATTACCTTTTAAAGTAATGCGGTTGTTGGTGTACTGCGGACCTTCGTACATGCGTAATTCCACATCAACAGTATCGCCATAAATTTTGGTCTGTACCGGATCGATGTTAAAAGTTAAGTATCCGTTATCGGTATACATACTGTTAATGTCGCCGCCGTTTTCGCCACCACCATTTAATTTTTTGTTTAATCTTTCCTCACTAAAAACATCACCTTTTTCGATGGTTAATACTTTCTTTAGGATACTGTCCGGGTAAATGGCATTACCAGCCCAGGTGATGTTACCGAAATAATATTTTTTACCTTCATAAAGGTCCATCCGGATGTTAACCTTCTTTTTATTGTATTGGTAAATGGTATCTTTTAATAATTCGGCATCACGGTAACCTTTTTCATGCATTTTAGCAATCATTTTTACCTTGTTCTCTTCATATTTCTCTTTTGAGAATTTTCCGGAACCATAAAAACGCCACCAGGTAAACTGTTTAGGGCTTTTAAGGTATTTTCTGAGTTTTGCTGCTTTAAAGTCTTTGTTTCCGGTAAAGTCGATATGTTGCACTTTAACCCTATGACCTTTATCAATATAAGCCTCTAAAACCACGCTGTTTTCGGCATTTGGATCTTTACGGGTTTTATAATCAATCTGGGTAAAGAAAAAACCTTTATCCAACAGGTATTTTTTAACAATAGCTGAAGTGGTATTGTATAAGTTATCGTTTACGATTTTACCGGTTTTATCATTCAATTTTTCCTGAATGGCCGTTTTTTCAGATTTACGGATACCCTTTAGATCGATAGAGCTTAAACGCGGACGTTCTACCACCTCGATTTCGAAATAAACCGAATCCTGAACAAATTTTTGGATATTAAGTTTAACATCATCAAACAATCCCTGCGCCCAAAGCGTTTTAATTGCGTCAGAAGTTGCTTCGCCCGGAAGAACAATTTTATCGCCCTTGGTTAATTTAGATAGTGTAATTAATACTTCTTTATCTAAATATTGGGTTCCTGTTACTGTGGTACCACCGATGATATATTCTTTTGGACTAAAATAATCGAGATCTAAGCCACCAACCTTTAAAGAAGGGGTTGCCGGTGCCTGACCTTGTGGACGTACTTGAGCGAAGGCCGGAGCGGCTAAAACTAGTAGAATTAAAACTTGAAATATTCTTTTCATTAAAATAATTTGTTCAGTAATGGCCACGAAGGTAACAATGTTTTATAAAGCAAAATTTTCTTTATTGTGTTTCCCTTATTATGGTTTCATTTATCGTATAAAAGTGGTGCTAAGTTAGTTTAAACGCTTGTTAAAAAGTGTTAAAAGAAAAATTAGTTTAATTGTTCACTAATTTTACCAAAACGGCGTTCGCGTTTTTGATAGTCTACAATAGCCTCGAAAAGATCTTCCCGTCTGAAATCCGGCCATAAAACATCGGTAAAATAAAACTCCGTATAAGCCATTTGCCAAAGCAAATAATTGCTGATCCGGTGCTCCCCGCTTGTCCTGATCATTAGCTCCGGATCGGGTATATTTACGGTTGTCAGTTTTGACGAGAACAGGTCTTCATCAATATCATCCAACGATATCGTATTATCTTTTACAGCTGATGCGATTTTTTTGGCAGCCTCTATAATTTCCCATTTTGCACTATAACTTAATGCCAGTGTTAGTGTACATTTCTCGTTATGGGCCGTTTTTTCCATGGCTTCTTTCAAATCATCGATACACTCTTGCGGTAAAGATGCAATATTGCCAATCGCATTAAGCTTAATGTTGTTTTTATTAAGTGTTTCGGTTTCTTTATTGATGGTAGAGATGAGAATCTGCATCAAAGCATCTACCTCCTCTTTTGGCCGGTTCCAGTTTTCGGTAGAAAATGCATATAAAGTTAAATACTCGATACCTACTTCCACGCAGCCTTCTACAATGTCTTTCACAGAAAGTACACCTTGTTCATGGCCGAAAACCCGCACTTTACCCTGGCCTTTTGCCCATCTTCCATTACCATCCATGATTACGGCAATGTGCTTTGGCAGGCGGCTATAGTCTATTTGTTCTTTAAATCCCATTAATTATGTCAAAATCAGCTTAAAAGGAATAGCATTTTGAGGATACAAAGGTAAAAGATATGCCAACACTAACAAATAGATAAGTGTCCCTTTTTCGAAAATCACCTCTTTGTGTCCCTGGCTGTCCAATTTGATAGCGTGAAGGATCGGATAAATTAACCTGATTTTGGCCACTTCCAACAAATACGGGATTAACAGGATAACGACCGCTCACATCATCAAGATAATCTGTAGAAGGTGTTCTGTAGCCAAGTTCGGTAAAAACACTCCAGGTATCTTTGTAGTTATACCTTAAGCCTAATCCATAAGGAATAGTTAAAACTGCATTTTTATAACCGTTTTCCTGTCCTTCGGTAGCCAGGCGGTCTAACCGGTACCGCTCGCCATTTACTTTTACAGTTGGTTTAAATACAAGTAAACCCACCCCCGTAAACAGGTATGGTGTAAATTGCCGCGTTCCGCCGCCCAGGTTGAAATTAAAAAAATTAAAATCGACTAATCCGCTAAATTCATTAAGTGAAGTTCTAAAACGCAGGTTTCTTTCGCGGAACTGCTCATTGCTAGAATAGGAATCATCGGCTTTTACCTCTCCATAGGTATAATTTAAACGAACACCAAGGTATTGGTTAAAATTCCGCTTTACATAAAGTCCACCAGATAAACCACTGATATATAAAGGATTGTTTTGATTGAGATCACCAATATAACCTGCACCACCAGCCATTACACCAACTTCCCAGGAGGGTGTGCCTACCATTGCACGCTGTGCACGGACGAGCTGCCCACTAAAGATGATAAAGAGGATAATTAATAGCTGTTTGTTTGGCGTCATACTTAGTAGTTACGGGTATCAATGCCCCATAATAATTTATTCCTTAACGTGTTTAAGTACGTTTCATTGTTAAGGCGGATAAGATTTATACAAAAATCGGCTTTTTTTATGCTGATTTTAACCGAACGTTCTACCGTTACCGTGCGACTATCGCAAGAAACAAGAAATTTCGATTCCCTGGCCTCTACCTCAAAAGAGAGTGTATTACCATCGGGTACAACTACCGGCCTAACATTTAAATTATGTGGTGCAATGGGCGTAATTACAAAGTTTTTGGAGTCAGGGTAAATAATCGGTCCACCGCAGCTCAGTGAATAAGCGGTAGATCCTGTTGGTGTGGCAATAATTAATCCATCGGCCCAGTAAGAGTTGATAAACTCTCCGTTCATCGAGGCGTGGATAATCATCATGGCCGAATTATCGCGACGGTGAATGGTGATATCATTCAAGGCAAAGTTTTCTTCGCCAAATAAACCATTATCAGATTCTAAAATTAAAAGCGAACGGGAATCTAAAGTATATTCGCCATTGCTCAAAGCTTTTAACGCTGATCCGATCTCATTTTTATTGATACTGGCCAGAAAGCCCAAACGGCCGAAATTGATCCCGATTACGGGTATGCCGGAATTGCGGATTAGCGATAGCGTATCCAGTAAAGTTCCATCACCGCCCAGGCTCAACAATACATCTGCTCGTTCTTTAAGTTCGGCGTGATTATGAAAAATCAGGGTATTTGCGGGTAGTTTTATTTTACCGTGAAGAGATGTTTTAAATTTTGAATATAAAACGGGCTGGATTTGATGTTCGGCGAAATGATCGAAAACCTCCTGAACATAGGGCAATACCGTATCATTAAAATCTCTCCCGTAAATTGCAATCCTCATAAAGTAGGTTTATACATTTAAATAATTCATGAAAGAATCGTAACGCTCCTGCGACCCATCATCAATCTGTGTGTTATTGTATACTTCTTTCACCAGATAATCATACCTTTCGAAAGAAGCTACCAATGAAGTAATTTCTGTTTTATTTACTTTGAGCGTTACTTCTAAACGTGTAGAATCTTCGAAAGAGTTTACGTAAGAAGAGAGTATCTGGGCATTATCGGCCTCAACAATCTGGGCAATGTGCGCAAGTGAATTATCGCGGTTGCTGATTTCCAGAACAATAATTCCACCGGGTTCGTTTACGGCGTATTGTTCTGCTACGGCATTAACCATATTATTGATGGAAATTAAGCCTAAATAATTTTTCTGTTGATCCAGAACAGGAACAGCGGTAAGTTTGAGCTGGCTCAATAACCTGATTACATCATAAGTATGTGCATTATTCAACACAAAAACATTAAGTGTATTTACGGCAGCATCGCTTAAAAGGGTATCGTGGTCAGGAATGTTCAATAAATCATCTTCTGCAACTAAACCCAACAAAGTAGCCTCGTTAACAACCGGCAAATGCTTTAATTTAAAATCGTTCATACGATCTAAAGCTTTTTGCACCGTGTCAGCGGTTCTTAATGATGGAATTGCATCTGATATGATTTCTGCAGCAAACATTATTTCAATAATATTCTATCTAAAAATTTATCTAAAAAGGTATTAAATTCTTCGGGATGTTCCATCATAGGTGCGTGCCCGCATTTATCTACCCAGTTCAGTTCAGAATTTGGCAACAACTGGTGGAATTCTTCTGCCACTTCCGGTGGAGTAACCTTATCATTCTTCCCCCAGATCAGTGATACCGGGATGGTAATTTTCGACAATTCTTTGGACATATTGTGTCGGATTGCCGATTTAGCCATGGTTAAAATCCTGATTACCCTCGATCTGTCGTTAACGGTTTTAAATACGTCATCAACCAGCTCTTTAGTTGCCGTTGCCGGATCGTAAAAAGTAAATTCTACCTTTTCTTTGATATAATCGTAACTCTCTCTGCGTGGAAAAGAACCACCGAAAGCATTTTCATATAAGCCCGAACTTCCGGTGAGTACCAGGGCTTTAACAAATTCCTGATGCGCAACGGTAAATACCAGCCCTACGTGGCCGCCAAGTGAGTTACCTACAAGTACCACCTGGTTTAAATTTTTATATTTTAAAAAACGGTGAAGGTACCTTGACAGGGCCTTTACACCAAGGGTTAAAATTGGGAGATCGTAAATGGGTAAAATCGGGATAATTACACGATATCGATCTTTAAAGTGTTCGATAACGAGCTCCCAGTTGCTTAGTTCGCCCATTAGGCCATGCAGCAATACCAGTGTCTCGCCTGTTCCAGCTTCGATGTATTTAAATCCGTCTTCTTCTATTATCGGGTAAGTCATATATATTCTAGATGGTATTGTGCTACTAAGTTAGTAGAGTAAAATTAAATTTATGCATTTCTATGCCATTTTTCTGAAATAAAATCGAAAACGGTATAAAAACGTCAATTGTATTGCGTAGAGCGGTAAGCGACAGGTGTTAAATTGCCTTTAACCTTTCCGCCCTCTACCTTTTACCTTGTTTAGGCCAGTTTTTCTTTAACAATCTCAGCAATTAATTTACCATCGGCTTTACCAGCCAGTTCCTTATTTGCCAGGCCCATTACCTTCCCCATATCCTTAACCGACGTAGCGCCAGATTGTTTGATTACAGTCTCGATAATTGCGGCGACCTCTTCCCTATCCAACTGTTTAGGCAGGAATCTGTTAATTACTGCAATCTCTTCTTCTTCAACCTGGTATAAATCTTCGCGGTTTTGCTGTTTATAAATATCAGCAGATTCACGCCGTTGTTTAATCAGTTTCTGAAGGATTTTAAGCTCCGTTTCCTCTGTAATTTCTTCGGCTGAGCCTTTTTCTGTTTTAGCCAAAAGCAAAGCGGCTTTAATTGCCCTTAAACCTCTTAATGTTGCCTGGTCTTTAGCCAACATGGCTGTTTTCATTTCCTGATTTATAGTATCTGATATCATTTCTTTTTGGGTTAATTTGTTAATCGTTGAAAGCGGTTAATAATACTGGTTGATGGTTTATAGTTAAGTGGTTGATGGCCAAAATGGTTAATTATTATAAGGTATTCAACAGTTAACCAGTTTATACAATTTAAACAATTAACCCTTATTCACTATAGTCGCTGTTGCCTGTGCGGTTGGCATAATCAGCATATCGTTAATGTTTACATGTTTTGGCCTGCTCACCACATACCAGATGGCATCTGCAATATCGTCGGCAATTAAAGGCTCGAAATTTTCGTACACCTTTTTTGCACGTTCTTCGTCGCCTTTGAAACGTACCACCGAAAACTCGGTTTCTACCATTCCTGGGTTAATTGCGGTAACTTTTATTCCGTGTAACAATAAATCAATACGCATGCCTTTTGTTAAAGCATCAACAGCATGTTTACTGGCACAATATACGTTTCCGTTTGGATAAACTTCTTTACCTGCGATAGAACCAATGTTGATGATATGGCCTGATTGGTTTGGGATCATCCAGTTGGAAACAATTTTAGTTACATAAAGCAAACCTTTTACATTGGTATCGATCATCGTATCCCAATCGTTTGTATCTCCTTTATCAATTGGATCTAAACCCTGACTTAAACCAGCATTATTTACCAACACATCAATCTTTTTCCACTCGGCAGGCAAAATTGCTAAAGCAGAAGTAAGGCTATCTTTATCGCGTACATCAGCAAGAACCTGTTTAATGGTGATTGCATATTTATTTTCCAGGTGATGGGCAATTTTAGCCAGGCGGTCTTCCCTGCGGGCCAATAATACTAAATTATAACCTTGTTGGGCAAATGTATGTGCACAGGCCTCGCCAATACCAGAGGTTGCGCCTGTAATTAATGCAATTTTAGACATGTTTATGAATTTTAAGTCGAGATAAACCAAAGCTAACACCCTTTAAGGTTCACCTACATTAACAAAGGTAAGTTTTTTTGAATTGTAAGCTTATTGAAAAATCAAACTGAACGTTAATTGACGTAATTTCAACTTATCTATCGGATTAGCATAAACGGTATCGTCATGCTGAAGCAGATCGCCTTTAGAATACGACAGCTTAATTTCGGGCGACATTTTAAAGTATTCGAAGTAAATATCAAAGCCGATCCCTGTTTCGTAAGAAAGGTAATTACGCTGATTTTTTAATAATTTGTTTACCGGACTTTCACCTTCATCGAAGGTTTTCTTCTTCGAGGCAATGTCTATCGAGTATTTTGCTCCACCAAGCCAGTAAGCTCTAAAGTTATTGAGGCGGTTGGATTTTACTTTTATCCCCAGTGGAAATTCGAACATGGTAGCCTGCACTTTTCGCTCAACCAGAGACTGAAAATTTTTGGTCTGCCCGTTACCCAGATTAATCGGTTCCTTTGGCTCATATTCGTAACTTACCACCCTATCACTAAAAATAAGTGAGGGAGTTGCACGGATATCAAAGTTATCTGATATCATCCGATTCATTACAAAGCCGAGTCCAAAGCCCTGTGATGGAGTGCTGTAAATTGCGTTTAACCTTGAAGTAACAGGAATGCCTGAGTTGGGATCGTAAGAAACCCCTAATGAATTTGGTACTTCATAAAAAGGCTCGCGCCAGTTTGTTTTTTTAAGGATTTTGTATTCTGCAGATATGTATTGAAAATTAAAACCAAAACTCCAGTCTTCATCATCTATACCACCACCCCAGTTTTGGGCAAAAGCAGTTGTAGAAACAGCGAAGAGTGAAAGAATGAGGCTTAATTTTCTGATCATTTGGTCCCTATATATATCGAACTTATTCCAAACGTTAAAATTCTTTGTTTGGTACTTTTGAAACCGATTTTTTCCATCAGGCCAGTAAAATCTTCTCCATCAGGGAAAGCCGCAACCGATTCGGGCAGATAGGTATAAGCCCTATGGTCTTTAGAAAACAGTTTTCCGAAGAAAGGCGTTACCTGTTTAAAATAGAAGCTGTATAATTGTTTTACCGGGAATACCTTTGGTTTAGAAAACTCCAGGATCACCATTTTACCATTGGGTTTCAGCACACGGTACATATCCGTTAATCCTTTTTCGAGGTTTTCGAAATTACGCACGCCATAAGCACAGGTAATGGCATCAAAAGTATCATCTTCGAAATGCAAACCTTCCGAATCGCCCACCTGAACGGTAAAACTTTCGTTCAAGTTACGCTCATTGATCTTCTTTTTGGCTACATCAAGCATGCCCTCAGAAATATCTACACCGATTACCTTTTCGGGATGAAGTTTTTTTATGGCTTCAAAAGCAAAATCGCCGGTCCCGGTAGCTACATCAAGCATTATCCTGGGTTGGATGGAAACCAGTTCTTTAATCGCTTTCTTACGCCACAATACATCAATGCCTAAAGAAAGGAAATGATTTAAAAAATCGTAAGTGCCCGAAATGTTATTAAACATGGTTGCAACCTGCTCTTTTTTAGTTGCATCTTCTACTTGGTATGGGGTGATATTCTGATTCATGATATGGGGCAAAGATAGATAAAAGTCAGGAGTCTTTAGTCCGGAGTCCGAAGTCTTTGAAGCAAAGTATTCAGTGTAATGTCAAAAATGAGATTTAAAAAAGATTATCAAATTGGACTTCGTGCTTCCGACTTCGGACTTCCGACTCAAAACCCTACCTTTGCGCTATGATTATCAAAACGGCAACATTTGTTTGCAGCAACACCCAAATTTCGGCCCTGCCAGCGCCATTAATGCCCGAATATGCATTTATTGGCCGCTCTAATGTGGGTAAATCTTCACTGATCAATATGTTGGTTAATCAGCATGGATTAGCCAAAACTTCTCAGCGCCCTGGTAAAACCCAGTTAATTAATCACTTTCTGATTAACGAGAAATGGTATATTGTCGATTTACCTGGTTATGGTTATGCAAAGGTGTCGAAAACAAGCAGAGAAAAATGGGAAAAATTTATCCGCGCTTACATTACCAAAAGAGAAAGCTTGCAGTGTGTTTTTGTATTGATTGATAGCCGTTTAGAGCCTCAACAGATTGATATAGAATTTTGCTACTGGTTAGGTGAAAAACAAATTCCTTTTTCATTAATTTTCACCAAAGCCGATAAACAGGGTATGACTACTACCCAGAAAAATGTTGCCGCTTTTAAGAAAAAATTAGGTGAATTTTTTGAAGAGATCCCGGCTACCTTTATTACTTCTGCCGAAAAAGGAAACGGAAAAGACGAGGTTTTAAATTTCATTTATGAGGTGAATAAAGATTTTGTAGTTCCAACAGATTATAAGAAGTTTTAGACATGATGGTTCATTGGTCAATGGTTCATAGTTTGATAGTCCATGGTCTATAGTTTGGTTGTCGATAGCATGTCTCAGAATTGAATTTAATGATTGATTTTTCTTTAAACCATTAAGCTATCAACCATGAACAATTAACCGTTTTAAATAATTAACTATTAATAATTGGCAATTTGCAGTTAACAATTAAACCATCCTGCAATCAAACAATAAAAAATCTGTGTAATCAAATAATCTGTGTAATCATCTTTTAAAATAAATGAAAAAATACTTTTCACTCGTATTATTCGCTCACTCTGTTTTTGCGCTTCCATTTGCCATGATTGGCTTCTTTTTGGGCGTAACGACTACCGAAAATCCATTTTCGTGGTACAAACTGATTTTGGTTTTGCTTTGCATGGTTTTTGCCCGTAACTCTGCTATGGCCTTCAACCGTTATCTGGATCGGAATATCGATGCCAAGAATCCGCGCACTAAGATGCGTGACATTCCTGCTGGTAAGGTTTCGGCTAATGAAGCCCTGATTTTCGTCATTGCCAATTGTGTGTTTTTCGCCATAACTACCTACTTTATTAATCCGCTTTGCTTCTATTTATCACCGGTTGCATTGTTTGTAGTTTTATTTTACAGTTACACCAAAAGATTTACCGCACTATGCCATTTGGTATTAGGCTTAGGACTTGCCTTAGCTCCAATTGGTGCCTATATTGCTGTAACCGGACATTTTGCCTTGGTGCCTGTACTTTATTCATTAACTGTACTTTTCTGGGTAAGTGGATTTGATATCATCTATGCGCTACAGGATGAAGAATTTGACCGCGAAGAAAATTTACACTCCATTCCATCTGCACTTGGCATTAAAAATGCTTTAAATGTTTCGGTGCTGCTACATGTGTTATCAGCTACCTGTGTAATCTTACCAGTGTTTTTTACATCTTTCAGCTGGGTTTATTACGTAGGTATTGTGTTTTTCTGTTCGATGTTGATTTATCAGCACTTACTGGTTAAACCAAACGATATCAGCAAAGTAAACAGGGCCTTTCAAACCTTAAACGGTTATGCATCGGTGGTATTTGCCGTATGCTTTTTAATTGATGCGTATTTGAGACATAAATAAAATGAGTGAATGAATGAATTTTGAGTGACTGAATAATAACCATTCTATCATTCCATCCTTCTCTCATTCAATAATTATATAAACATGATTATAACAAAGAAACCCAGAACATATATCCCACAGGAATTAACCATTACCTGGGAAAATTTAGAACCCCTTTTTACTGAATTACAGCGCCGAGAAATAAACAGTACTGCCGAATTAGAGCAATGGTTAAAAGACCGTTCGGAGCTGGAGGCTGCTCTGGAAGAAGATTTTGCCTGGCGGTACATTAAAATGAGCTGCGATACGGCTAATGAAGAACTGGTTAAGAACTTCCAATATTTTGCAACAGAGATAGAACCGAAAATTTCTCCACTGGGCAACGAACTGAATAAAAAGTTTGTAGAAAGTCCGTTTATGGAGGATCTTGATAAAGAGAAATATTTCGTTTACAGTCGTGCGATAAAAAAAGCCCTCGAGCTTTACCGCGAAGAGAATATTGAGTTGTTTACCGAATTGCAGGTAAAACAACAAAAATATCAAGGTACTACAGGAGCGATGAGCGTGCAGATTAATGGACAAGAATATACTTTAGAGCAGGCTTCGATCTTCATTAAAGATCTCAACCGTGAGGTACGTGAAAATGCCTGGAAAACCATCCAGCAACGCCGTTTAATTGACAAAGATGATTTAAACATCCTTTTTGATGAGTTGATTAAACTACGTAACCAGGTTGCATTAAATGCAGGTTTCGAAAACTACCGCGATTACATGTTCCAGGCTTTGGGCCGTTTCGATTATACGCCGCAGGATTGTTATGATTTTGCCAATGCAATTGAAAAAGAAATTGTTCCCATTTTAAAAGAGCAGGCCGAAAAACGTCGCGAAGCTTTAGGTTTAGAAGTGTTAAAACCTTGGGATTTAGAAGTAAGCGTAAGTGGTAAGCCAGCTTTAAAACCGTTTAACAATGGCGAGGAACTGATTGATAAAAGTATTGCCTGTTTTAATGCCATTGATGAAAAATTAGGGGCAAAACTGGCTACCATGAAAGCCAACAACCTATTTGATGTAGAAAGCAGAAAAGGAAAGGCACCAGGTGGTTACAATTATCCTTTGGCCGAAACCGGAGCACCATTTATATTTATGAACTCAGCAAACTCGCTCCGCGATTTAACCACAATGGTTCACGAAGGAGGTCACGCTATACATACCTTTTTAACGGCTAATTTAGAGCTGAACGATTTTAAACATTGCCCATCTGAAGTAGCTGAGCTTGCTTCAATGAGCATGGAGTTAATCTCTATGGATAACTGGGATGTTTATTTCGACAATGAAGAAGATTTAAATCGCGCTAAAAAAGAACAATTGGCTGATGTGTTAAAAACATTGCCCTGGGTTGCGGTAATCGATCAGTTTCAGCACTGGATTTACACCAACCCTAACCACACCGCTGCCGACCGGGAAGAAACGTTTAAACAGATTTATAACCGTTTTGGAGCTGGCTTTGCCGATTGGACGGATTTAGAGCAACAATTTGGTAACGGATGGCAGAAACAACTTCATTTATTCGAAGTTCCTTTTTATTATATCGAATACGCAATTGCGCAATTAGGTGCTATCGCCGTTTGGAAAAACTATAAAGAAAATCCAGAAAAAGCGCTGGAACAATATCTCGCAGCACTTTCTTTAGGCTACACCAAACCAATGAATGAAATATATGAAACTGCAGGTATTAAATTTGATTTCAGCGCAGAATATGTGAAAGAGCTGGCAGGTTTTGTGAAATCGGAATTAGAGAAATTAGGGTAAGGAAAGGTAGAAGGTTTGAAGGCAGGGGGCTGGAAGGTTTTCCCTCAAAGTTAAATAAATGAAAGTCGTGGCATTTTGTCACGACTTTTTTGTTTATAACCGCAGATAAAAAGGATGAACACAGATTAATACTAGTTCTGGTCTTAGCATCTATTACCTGGTCCCCGTAACTTTTTTTTGCCACGGAAACGCAGAGAACACGGAAACCTTCGCTTCGAATCCGCTCAGCGTGACAAACCGAATTGAATTTAAATAATACCACCGCCATTGGCACCAAACCCTGAACTTCGCACAACACCAATGAACAAATGACCGATGAATCACTGAACTATTTAATGTAAAAAAATGTTAATTGGGTTAAACATTGTTAAAAACAACTGCTTAATGCACCTAATGATTTAGTTTCGTTTTAATTCCTAATCAGATAAAAGGAAAAACTAATCATCAGATCCCTAATTAACAATGAAAATATTCGCTCCATATTTTATGCTCTCCCTATTATTTTGGAATACCGTTTCCGCACAGCATACAAAAATCCGCATTACAGGTATAGTTGTTACCAAAAACGGAATTAAGGTTTTAGCTAACCTTAAATTCACCAGTCTGAAAGATACTTCGTTTGTTAAAATGATTAGCACTGATAAAGAAGGCAATTATGTATTAGAAGGCTTTCCGTTAGGTAACTTTGCTGTGGCTATTAACGCGTTGGGTTATAAAACCGTACAAGAAACGTTCGAACCACTAGCCGGCAAAACCAATATAGATTTAAGTTTTAACCTCGAAGCTGAGGTAAAAGAACTCGAAAGCGTTGTGGTTGCTGGTCGTAAAGCATTAATAGAGCGCCGTAACGACAAAACGATAATGAATGTAGAAAACAGTATTGTTGCAACCGGCAATACAGCACTCGAAATCCTTGCTAAAATGCCCGGCGTATCCGTTAATCAGGATGGGATCATTAGTATAAAAGGAAAATCAGGCGTAAATGTGCTGATTGATGGAAAATCGACTTATTTATCTGCTGAACAACTGGCCACCAGACTTCGATCGTTAAACAGTAATGAAATTAAAACGATTGAACTGATGACCAACCCATCTTCCAGATATGATGCCGAAGGAAATGCAGGGATACTCAATATCAAGTTAAAAAAGAATACCAGTTACGGCACAAATGGAAGTATAGATCTGGGCTTTGGATACGGAAAAAACGCGAAAAGCGATGCCGGAATCTCCATTAACCATCGGGGCAAAAACGTCAATATTTTTGGCAGTTTTGCAAATAATAACAATAAGGCAAACGAAGACCTCGATATTTTAAGGATAGCAAAAGGCGCTGATCAGGATACTTATTTCCATCAATATAACACACAAATCAGATCTACACACAACAACAATTACAAAGCGGGCATCGATTATTTCATTAATGAGAAAAATACTTTAGGTTTCTTAACTACAGGTTATTTTAATAATGGCCACGACTTATCAAACGGAGGTACTGACATTGGGCAAAATTTCACGAAGGTAGATTCATCAATTATTGCCGATAATCCTGCAAAAAACAAATACCGCAACCAGGCCTATAATATCAATTATAAAAGTACTATGGATACACTCGGCCAGGAATTTTCTATCGATTTAGATTATGCAAAATACCACAGTGAAGAAAATACCCTTTACCAAAACTCTTTTTTCGATCAAAACGGTACAAACTATAAATCACCTGCCATTTTCAGGAATGCCACCCCTTCTTTTATCAAAATTAAAGCCGCAAAAATTGATTATACTTTGCCACTAAATGCAAACACCAAATTAGATATGGGCTTAAAAAGCAGCTGGGTTAGTACCGATAACGATTTTCGGTTCGAAAACCTTATTGGAACCGATTGGAAGAATGACGTTAGCAGAAGTAACCATTTTATTTACGACGAAAATATCAACGCAGCATATACCACATTAAAACACGAATTTAAATCAACCAGTGTTGAAATCGGTTTAAGAATGGAACAGACCAATTCTAAAAGCAATTCAATTAACGACAACAAGATTGTGAAACGCAGCTATTTTGATTTTTTTCCAAGTTTTAGCGTCAATCAAACCTTAAATCCGAATCATGAAATCGGTTTTTCATATAGCAGAAGAATTGATCGCCCCGATTATAAATCGCTTAATCCATTTGTATACTTTGTTGATCTCTATACTTTTAGCCAGGGCAACCCTTTCCTTAATCCACAGTACAACAATGCTTTTCAGCTTTCTTACAATTATAAAAAAACATTGAATATTTCGCTGGGTTACAGCATTACCAATAATCTTATTATCGATGTATTATTGCCAGAAAACGAGAAGAAAACGCTTTATCAAACCGTCAAAAACCTGGATAAACAATATGCTTATGATTTAACGATCGGCTACCCTACTACGATTACAAAATTCTGGAGCATGGACAATACGCTTACCAGTACCTACAATCAGATCAAAACATCAAACCTAGATAATGGCGGCTACGACAGAAAGAAAGTGAATTTCATGATTAACAGCAATCACACTTTTACCCTTAGTCCAACAACTGCGGCAGAACTTTCGGGCGAGTATGCATCATCACAGATTTATGGTACTTATGCCATTAAACCTTATTATGGTATTGACTTTGGACTTAAAAAATCATTCTTTGATAAAAAGCTCAATGTTAAGCTTGCTGCCAATGATGTACTTAATTCAAGAAAGGCAAGAATAAGCAGTGCACTTTCCGGCTTAGATTATAACCTCACCCAAAAACAGGAAACCAGGGTTTACCGCCTTAGTTTAAATTACATTTTTGGCAGTAGCAGCGTTAAAGGTACACGCGAGCGGAAAACCAGTGTAACTGATGAAGAAGGCCGCATTAAATAGCATTATGCATCGTTTTTTTGCCTGATTCTTGAAATGATAAACATCACTAAAACCGATAAAAGGATCATAACCAAATAACTATAGCTCAGGTTACGTTCGTCTTTTGCTGGAATCAGGTTTACGACACCATAGCTTAAAAAAGAAACAATTACATAAGTAAAACCGCCGGTTAAGCCACCTGCAATCCCAGCATTTTTAGGGAATTTACTTAAACAGAAAGTAAAGTAGTTGTTAAAGGTGTAGCCTGCACCAACATGAATAATAAAAGCAAAGAAAATTAACGACCACAGGTTAGAAACGAAATTCAAACTTACGATCATTAACACTACAAAAACAACCTGTAGTAACGAATTGATCATTAACCTTTTAAAGAAAGGCCTATTAATAGTTGCCTTACCAATAAAGCCACCAACCATCCAGGCGAAACCCAAAAACAGGGAGCTGTAACCAGCAACAACCGGAGAAAAATTCAAATGGTGTTCAATGATAAACGGCCCTGTCATGTTGTAAACCATCACCATACAATAAGCCAAACCCAACATTACAATACCTAACGTAAAACTGGTGGTCTTGATCATTTCGGCATAAATGCCCGTAATTTTTTTCAATTGGAAATCGGTAAAATGCCTTAAAGTTTCCCCACTGAATATCATCTCCAATACAGCAAAAACGACTGCAAATCCAGCTAAAAAGTAAAAGTTAGATTCCCATCCAAAAGCAGTTTGCAGATAGCCGCCAATAAACGGCGCTACAATTGGTCCGGTACTCCAGATGATGGAAAACAAACTCAGGTAATGTTTTAACTGGTCACCTTCAAAAAGATCGACAAAGTATGCCCTTTTTGCTACCACGATTGCCCCTACTGTTACTCCATGGATAACACGCATGAAATAAATAAGGTATATGTTATGTGTTGTGGCGATAACAATACTGGCTACAGCAAAAATCAATAATGCATAGAGGGAAATTTTATACCGGCCAAAACTATCGAGCACGCTGCCAATAAATAGCTGCGAGACCCCATAACTGATCAAAAAAATACTTAAGGTAAGTTGAACCTGAACATTGCTTACCTGTATTGCCCCTGCCATATCGGGTAAAGAAGGGATATAAATATCTGTGGCAAAGCCCGAAATAGGAAGTAAAGCAAAAGCCAGCAAAGTAGCAATGCCTTGATTATGCGCTTTAATATATTTTATTGGTGCTGTATTTGCATTCATAATGGTACTCTTATTGCATTAAATATTCTAATCAAATAAGATTTAATGCCATTGCATTCCCTTTATTGATCAAACAGCGGCAAAAATATAACTTTTAAAAAGCCTAAAATTATGCGAATCAAATAAAGGCTTATTCAAGCCAAATAATTGAAGATTTTGACTTAAAATCAATAATTATCTATTTTTTTAACACCCTTTACCCCTCAAATCGTCTGTAATGAAAATTATATGCGGCTTTAAACGTTTTTAGCCAAACTTTTTATAAGTTTGAAGAAACAATCAAACAAAAGATGTTCGAAAAGCTATTCAGAAAGAAATCCATTTCCAAGATATTACAAGATGCAGCAAAAGGCTATGGCGACCATGAAAATACATTACATAAAACACTAGGTGTTCGCGACTTAACAGCTTTTGGGATTGCAGCAATTATTGGTGCTGGTATTTTTAGTACGATTGGTAAAGCAAGTGCAGATGGCGGTCCGGCAGTAATCTTTTTGTTTATTTTTACTGCCATTGCCTGTAGTTTTGCGGCTTTTGCCTATGCAGAATTTGCATCAATGGTTCCGGTTTCAGGCAGTGCATACACTTATTCTTATGTTGCTTTCGGCGAACTGGTGGCCTGGATTATCGGCTGGTCGCTCATTATGGAATATTCTATTGGAAACATCACCGTAGCCATATCCTGGTCTGATTACTTTACCGGACTACTCTCCACTATAAAAATACCCTTTCTCGGCATAGATGGTATCCATGTACCCGACTGGATGACAATGGATTACCTGAGCGCCTATAACGGACATAAACACGCTGAAGCCCTTTTGGCTGCAGGTAAAAACCTGGCAGGCTTAGATTCTGCTACGGCTTTGGCCAACAATGCATGGCTTACTGCACCAAAAATTGGCGGTTTTCACCTCGTAGCAGACATTCCGGCTTTGGGCATTATCATTCTGATTACCTGGTTAATTTACCGCGGAATGAAAGAAAGCCGCAATGCAAGCAACGCTATGGTTGTAGTTAAATTAGCTGTGATTCTTTTGGTATTAGCTGTAGGTATATTTTATGTTGATACTAAAAACTGGAATCCATTTGCTCCGAATGGCGTTGCTGGCGTGTTAAAAGGGGTTTCTGCGGTATTTTTTGCTTACATCGGCTTCGATGCTATTTCTACGACGGCTGAAGAATGTAAAAATCCTCAGCGTGATTTACCCCGCGGAATGATGTGGGCAATCATTATCTGTACTATACTATACGTGGCTATTGCCCTGGTTTTAACAGGTATTGTTAAATCAGACACTTTAGCTGTTGGCGATCCGTTAGCATTTGTTTTTGACCAGATTAATTTAAAATTAATGAGTGGTATTATTGCGGTCAGTGCGGTATTTGCCATGGCCAGCGTGCTATTGGTTTTCCAAATGGGCCAGCCACGTATCTGGATGAGTATGAGTAGAGACGGATTGTTACCGAAATCATTTTCGAAAATCCACCCAAAATATAAAACACCTTCTTTTGCTACCATTGTGGTTGGTTTTGTAGTAGCTGTTCCTTCATTGTTTATGAACCTGACCATCGTTACCGATCTCTGTTCTATCGGAACATTATTTGCCTTCGTACTGGTTTGTGCAGGTGTTTTAGTGTTACAGAACAGACCTGATGTACAACGTGGGAAATTTAAAATCCCTTATGTAAACAGCAAGTTTATTATTCCCATAGTTTTTATTGCAACGATAGCTTTTGCATTCACAAAATATGGGAAGGAAACAAAAGCTTTCTTTTTCAATTCGCCTAAAACCATCCAAACGGTAACTTTTGTTACATCTTTAAGTGGTGATGAACTAAAAATTGTAAAAGAAGAAATTGTTAAAAATGCGGCCCCACAAATTATATTAACGGAAAAAGTTGATGCTGAATCTTATTTGAGCGCTTTACCTGCTGATCGTTACGAGCAGTTTATATCTGCTTCAAAAGTACCGGTAGAAAAGAAATATGAAAGCGGTTGGGGTTTGTTTAAACACAAAATTCCAATGTGGATCTTTTTGATTATCTGCGTAATCATTACCTATTACTGTATCACTAAAAACTTATCGTTAATCCCTGTTTTAGGACTAATCAGCTGCTTATACATGATGTGCGAACTCGGTATCTCCAACTGGATTGGCTTCGGTATATGGCTGGTAGTTGGGCTTGTAGTTTATTTTGCTTACGGTTACAGGCATAGTAAACTGGCACATCCGGAGGTTTAGTTTAGCAAATGAAGTACAATCCTTTAATACACCATCGAAGATCGATCAGGTTAAAGGGTTACGACTATTCAAAAGCAGGAGCCTATTTCATCACGATCTGCTGTGAAGATAGAATTCATAGATTTGGAAAAGTTTCAGGCAATGAAATGATCCTAAATAAATCCGGAACTATTGCTTACAATGAATGGATTAATTTAGCTGATAGATTTCCAAATTTTGAACTTGATGTTTTTCAGATCATGCCGAATCACATGCATGGAATAATTGTTTTATCAGATATTTCTTCTTCTGCTGTTGTCGGGGCGACCCTTGCGGTCGCACAAGAAGAAGATTTAAACATGGCGACCGCAAAGGTCGCCCCGACGACTATCGCAAGCATTATTGGAGCATACAAATCAATCGTTTCAAATCGCTGTCTGCAGCTGTTCAAATCACACAATAAAACAATGGGAAAGCTCTGGCAGCGAAATTATTACGAGCACATCATCCGTGATGAAAGAGCATACCAGAACATCTCAAATTATATCATCAATAATCCCAGCAAATGGGACGAAGATAAATTTCATCTATAACAAAAAATCCCCTTTCTTAAACAGAAAGAGGATCTTATTTATTTCTTCTTGATGAAGGCCATTGCTGTAATCATCACCAGACCTAATCCAGATGCGATCATATAATTATTGGCATGATCAAGATGATATATTTTGGCGGCAGGTCCTGCTATAAATAGCACAATACCCAAAATCAAAAGCGCAGTTCTCATTAACTTAAACTGGGAGTCTATGCAATTCTATATCATCCGGTGTAACAAAAATCAACGGTACTTTTTCTACATCCACATAGCTGCTGTCCAAACCAAAACTACGTTCTTCTGATAAACTTAACTTTTTAAGGATAAAGTAATAATCCATAATGGTACGTTCATAAAAACTCAGTTTCGTAAACTTAGACAAGTGTTTCTCTAAAAGAACGAACCTGAAATCACCTGCAATTTTATGTTTGTTTAACGAAGTATATTGACTTGTAATATCGATTTCGCCATTTTTAACCAGCTCTTCAACCACTTTACGATAAAGCAGGTTTACACGTTGCTCGATCCTGAAACCTAACCTAAAATCGATCCTGATCAGCTTACCTGGAATTAAGAACTCCACCTTATAGTCTAAAGTATAAGGCTCATCCATTACATCAACGTGAACCAACCAGTACACATCTGCCCGTTTTGGCTCTTTTTGAATGATCGAATAAATAATTTTCGATTCAATCTCTGTTTTAAAGTTTGCACTCGTTAAGTAAACTAATTGTGAAGAATATTTTGGAACCGACTCATCATTACTCAATTCGCTTAAAATCTGATAATAATCTTCAATTTCTACATATTTTACAAACCTGTTTTTAATCTTACGTGCAATAAACCAACTCCACATTACGGTAAATAACGCTGATCCAATTAACACGGTTAACCAGCCACCGTCTGAAAACTTGTGCAGGTTACTGAAAAGGAAAGTACCTTCTATGATCACATATACCGAAATAAAGATAGCAATCAGGTATTTAGGGAAACGCTTGCTTCTTAAATAAACACTTACCAAAATGGTTGTCATCAACATCGCTATGGTAATGGAAAGACCATAAGCAGCATCCATTTTAGAAGATTCTTTCCAAAAGAATACAATACTACAACAGCCCAGCCAAAGCATCCAGTTGATAGAGGGTACATAAAGCTGTCCTTTTTGAACAGAAGGATAAACGATTTTTATTTTTGGCCAAAGGTTTAAACGTACCGCCTCTGATATCAAAGTAAATGAACCACTAATTAAGGCCTGACTGGCAATAACTGCCGCCATAGTGGCCAATATCACCATCGGCACCTGGAAATGGCTCGAAATAATCTGAAAGAAAGGATTCATTTTTGAACTTGGAATAAAAGTACCTTCGTTCTGTAAAATCCAAACACCCTGACCTAAGTAATTCAAAATCAAGGTTATTTTCACAAAAATCCAGCTGATCCGAATGTTATTCCGTCCACAATGCCCTAAATCCGAATATAAGGCCTCGGCTCCTGTGGTACAAAGAAAAACACCGCCTAAAATGATAAAGGCTTTACTGTTGGTTGCCAACAAATGAACAGCATAATACGGATTAAGCGCCTTTAATATGCTAAGGTCTTTTACAATAAATAAAAGCCCTGCGATACCCAAAACGGTAAACCAGACAAACATTACCGGCCCAAAAAGCTTCCCAACCAGGTTGGTTCCAAATTGCTGGATAATAAAAAGCACGGTTAAAATGGCGATCACTACCGGAACTACTGGTACATCGAATTTACTGGTTAAGCCTTCAATAGCTGATGTTACCGTAATACTTGGTGTAATTACACCATCGGCCAGTAGCGCACAGCCCCCAACCACAGCAGGCACAATTAACCATTTTGCCTTTTTTCTAACGAGAGAAAACAATGAAAAAATCCCTCCCTCACCTTTATTATCGGCCCTTAGGGTAATGATTACGTATTTAATGGTGGTTTGTAAGGTTAATGTCCAGATGATGCAGGAGAGCACTCCAAGTACCACATCGGTGGTAATAGACCCTGGATGATGTGCAATGCCTTCTTTTACGCCTAGTATGCTGGTGAAAATTGCGTTGAGCGTGTATAAAGGTGATGTACCAATGTCACCGAACACAATCCCTAAACTAATTAGAACACCGCCGGCGGTTAACGCGTTGACATTTTTATGATTTGACACTTCGTTGATATTTTTAGTGCGGCAAAAGTAAACTAACTATAACAATTTAACAACCAAATTATTGTGTATTTTTAACACTATGAAAATAAATTTTTATTGTTAAATTGTGTTAAATTATGGCTTTTAAACAAAATGTTTAATTTCTTTGTTTTAAATTAATACATTTGCTATACCAATTTGATGAAACTCTACGCTAAGATAACGTTACTCACAAAAATAGCATGCACATTGTGCATCGCATTGCTGTGCAGCGTAAATTCTTCGGCGCAACAGGCTGATAGTATCCACATTAGCTTAAAAAACAGAACCAAAAAAGTAGGCAGAATTCCTGAAATTAAAGCAAATATTACGCCTTATAAACCGCTTTACATGTCTATCGGAGGTTCAGGAATGTTCAATACTTATTCAACAACCCCAAAAAATGCAACGGTTGTAGCCAAGGATAAATTGTTGACGATCGTAAAAATATATCCAAACCCGGTAGAAGAGCAGCTTAATATTATACTTTCTATTGGAAAAGATGGCACTCAGACTACTATTAAGATCATCGATTTATTAGGCAATGAGGTGGCAACGCTTGCCAACGAACGCTTAAATGCCGGAGAACAGACCAAAACCTTTAGCATTCCGAACAGAATAAACCCAGGCATTTACTTTTTAAGGGTAATTGCAGGGTCAGAAAGCCAGGTAAAACGCATCTCAGTTTTATAACACCATTTTCTTTTCTATTTTTGACTAAGAGATATTCTTTTGTTGAAGGAATATTGACGAATATTCTTAAACGATACAGATTATGAAAATTTTTGTTCTACTTGTATTTATGCTAATACTACAAAGCTGCCAGCAGCAGAAATCGCCTGAACAATCCTTATCTATTAAAAAAAGAGTATTCTACAATAAAGATTTTAAATGGGAAATCGCAATTCCTGAAAATTTTGAAGAAGTAAGCGCAGCCGAGAGAGAGAAAAAACAGGAAATGGGCGCAAACAAACTCAAAGATAATTACGGAGATAATGTTGAGTTTAAGGGAAACAACATTTTCTTATTTAAGAATGAGCAAGCTAACTATCTTGAAGCCCTATATGAGCCATTTTCCAGCAGCGATAGGGATTATTCCAGGTCGTTTAAAGATGGAAATAAAATGATATATGAAACACTCAAAAACCCTGCGGTTTCCAAATTAGATTCATCAAGTGCCCTGGAAGTAATTGATGGGCTCAAGTTTTATACATTTAAGATAGGGGTCGATTATCAAAACAAAACCACTATGCATTGGTGTATATATAGCAGGCTTTTTGATAAAAAAGCCTTTACTGTTAATATTATAACAATCGACACAGCTAAAGAAAGAATACTTTTGGATAGTTGGAGAAATTCAAAATTTGGTCATAACCAAAAAATTAATTAAAAAATGAAAATCATCGCCATTGGCAGAAACTATGCCGAACACGCAAAAGAACTGAACAATCCGGTTCCAACTACCCCGGTAATTTTCCTGAAACCTGATACCGCAGTTTTAAAAGACAATAAACCATTTTATATACCCGATTTTTCAGATGATGTACATTACGAATTAGAAGTGGTTTTAAAAATCTGTAAGGAAGGAAAACATATTGCCGAAAAGTTTGCAACCAATTATTATGATGAAGTGGGTTTAGGTATCGATTTTACTGCCCGTGATATCCAAGCGAAACATAAAGAAAAAGGATTACCATGGGAGCTGGCAAAAGCATTTGATAATTCGGCACCCATCAGTATTTTTCTTCCAAAAAGTGATTTCGAAGATCTTTATAACTTAAATTTCGAATTAAAAGTAAATGGAGAAAGTCGTCAGGTTGGCCATACTAAAGATTTATTATTCTCGTTCGAGAAGATAATCAGCTTTGTTTCCCAATATATCACCTTAAAAAAAGGAGATTTAATCTTCACCGGAACACCACAGGGTGTTGGCAAAACAAACAAAGGCGACAAGTTAGAAGCCTGGCTGGAAGGAAAGCAACTTTTAAATTTTGATGTAAAGTAACGAATGATTAAAAACCCGATCCAGTACAAGTTAAAATTTTCCATTTCGATTTGCCTTTTAATCGCTTCAACTTTTGTTCAGGCACAACAGATTTTCAGCACCAATAAATATCCGATTACCGATTTCAGACAGCCTTTAGATATTACCCCTCCTGCCCTGGCAGGTTCTTTTGGTGAAATCCGTGGCAATCATTTTCACTCTGGGATTGATTTCAGAACCAATCAGCGCGAAGGTTATCCGGTTTATGCAGTTGCGGATGGCTATATTTCGAGGTTAAGGGTGCAGAACAGCGGTTTTGGACAAGCGTTATACATTAATCATCCAAACGGCTTTACCACAGTATATGGTCATTTACAACGTTTCGCACCAAAAATTGCAACCATTGTTAAAAATCTCGAGTATGAAAAAAAATCTTTCGAAATTGACGAATTCCCAGATGCCACTTTAATACCAGTACACAAAGGTGAAATTATTGCCTGGTCTGGTAACCGCGGCAGCTCAGGAGGTCCGCATTTACATTTCGAAATCAGAGATACTAAAACGGAAGAAACTATCAATCCACAGTTTTTTGGAATTGTAATTCCAGATAACATCCCTCCGGTAATCCATGGTTTATATGTTTACCGTTTAAATGGTAAAACTTTTAACGAGTCTACTCCCAAACAAACCATCGCCATTACCGGCGCAAACGGGAGTTATAAAACTACCACTCCAATTAGTTTAACTGGCGAAGTGGGTTTTGGTGTTGTAGTAACCGATAGGCACAATGGTTTATCGGGCACAAATGGCGTATATTCCATTCAGTTAGAAGTTGATGGTAAAATGGTATACACTTCCGCATTGGAACGCTTTGCTTTTGAAGACAGTAAGGCCATCAACTCGCACATCGATTATCCCACTTATTTAAATACCAAAAGGAGTATTCAGAAAAGCTTTGTGGATCCGGGCAATCCGTTAAAAATTTATAGCAGTTTGGTCAATAACGGCCGCATCAGCTTTAACGATGGTGCTCAACATCAGCTCCGTTATATCATCACAGATTCGAAAGGAAATGCATCTGTTTTGCCTTTTACCGTAAATGCAGGTTCGGCACCTATAGCAACTCCGGTTGTGCCTGCCGGAATAATTTATCCTTATAACAAGGTAAACGAATTTAATGCTGAAGATGTGAAAGTGGTTTTTCCGCTCGGTACTCTATACAGTGATTTAAATTTCACCTATAAAAAATTACCAAGGCCGGCTGGTAATGCCTGGTCGGCAGTGCACCAGATCCATAATCGATTTACTCCATTGCACATTGGTTTTGATCTTTGGATTAAGGCTGATAATTTACCAGAAAACCTGAGAAGCAAAGCACTGATCGTAAATTCAAACGGTTCATCGCAAGGCGGAGGTTTTGATAATGGTTACATTAAAGCTACACCCAAAAATTTCGGCAGCTTTTATATTGCTACTGATACCATTGCACCAAGAATTTTTCCGGTTAATATCTCAGAAGGAAAAAATATGGCTGGTTTATCGAAAATCTTTTTTAAGATCAGCGATAATTTATCAGGCATAAAAAGCTTTAACGGATATATCGACGGGAAGTGGGCTTTAATGGAATTTGACACTAAAACAGCAACTCTTTGGCACAGCTTTGATGAGCGAACAGCTTCAGGTAAGCATACTTTAGAACTAGTTGTAACGGATATGAAAGAGAATACCAGAAAATATGTCGTGAATTTCTTTAGGTAGGAACAGGATTTTTAGAATTAAAGGATTTTCATGAGCAAGATTTATATCTTCATCTGTGGTTAAACTAAGAAATGTCATCTTTTAACATAAATTGAACAGTATAATACCTTAAACTGTTTAAATTGCACATGATTAAAATTCTATCAAAAACATTCAAAATTCAATCATTATAATATATGGCAGAGTTAAAAGAAGGTGATCAGGCACCAGCAATTGCATCAAAAGATCAAAATGGTAGCGAAGTTTCCTTAAATGATTACAAAGGAAAAACAGTTGTTCTTTATTTTTATCCAAAAGATGATACTCCGGGCTGCACGGCTGAGGCTTGTGATTTCAGAGATAACTACCAGGGCTTACAGGCTAAAGGCATCGTGGTTCTAGGTGTGAGCGTTGACGATGAAAAATCACACCAGAAATTTGTAACTAAACATAACCTCCCATTTACCCTGCTGGCCGATACCGATCAGCAAATTGTAAATGATTATGGCGTTTGGGCAGAAAAAAATATGTACGGCAAAAAATATATGGGTACTGTACGCACTACATTTATAATAGATGGTGATGGAAAAATTTTGCACATCATCAAAAAAGTTGACACAAAAAACTCAACACAACAAGTACTCGATTTAATCAATAACTAATTATGATATAGCGGGTAAAATATTACCTTTGCTATGTAACAACAACCTCTTATTTTAATGAAACATACAATTAAAGAGCTAGAAGATATTGCCTCTCAGATCAGACGAGATATCGTAAGAATGGTTCATGGATGTCAATCTGGCCACCCAGGTGGTTCATTGGGTTGCGCCGATTTTTTTACCGCACTATATTTTGAAATCTTAAACCACAAGAAAGAATTCAGCATGGACGGTATTGGCGAAGATTTATTCTTCCTATCTAACGGCCACATTTCTCCGGTTTGGTACAGTACCCTTGCTCACGCAGGCTATTTCGATAAAAGTGAATTGGCAACTTTCCGTAAACTAGATTCAAGGTTACAAGGTCACCCAACCACACACGAACACTTACCAGGTATCCGTGTAGCTTCAGGCTCATTGGGTCAGGGAATGTCTGTAGCTATTGGTGCTGCCTTAACCAAAAGGTTAAATGGCGATAAATCTTACGTTTTCACCCTACATGGGGATGGAGAATTACAAGAAGGTCAAAACTGGGAAGCAGCAATGTTTGCGCCATTCCATGAGTTAGATACTTTGATCTGCAGTGTGGATTATAACGGTCAGCAGATTGATGGTCCTACTAAAAAAGTACTTTCGTTAGATAGTCTTCAGGCTAAGTTCGAAGCTTTCGGATGGCATGTAATCAATACCGATGGTAACGATATGCAGGCTATTGTTGAAGGTTTACATTATGCTAAAACTTTAACCGGAAAAGGTAAACCAATCTTAAATCTAATGAGCACACAAATGGGTGCTGGTGTAGATTATATGATGGGTTCTCACAAATGGCACGGTACAGCACCTAACGACGAGCAATTAGCTGCAGCTTTGGCACAATTACCAGAAACTTTAGGGGATTACTAAACTAGATCTGAGACAATAGATATGAGATTTGAGACACAAGTTGTCGCCCGATCTCACATCTAAAATCTCATATCTCATATCTAAAAAACAATGAAAAAATACACATATACAGAAAAAAAAGATACACGTTCGGGTTTTGGTGCTGGCTTACATGAGGCTGGAAAGAAAAACGAAAATGTGGTTGCCTTATGTGCCGATTTAGTTGGATCGCTAAAAATGGATGCTTTTATTAAAGATTTTCCTGAGCGTTTTACTCAGGTTGGTATTGCAGAAGCAAACATGATCGGTATTGCAGCGGGTATGACTATTGGTGGTAAAATTCCTTTCACAGGTACTTTTGCCAATTTCTCTACCGGCCGCGTTTACGATCAGATCCGCCAATCAGTAGCTTATTCAAATAAAAACGTTAAAATTTGTGCATCTCACGCAGGTTTAACCCTGGGCGAAGATGGCGCAACACACCAGATTTTAGAAGATATAGGCTTAATGAAAATGTTGCCGGGAATGGTGGTAATTAATCCTTGTGATTACAACCAAACCAAAGCCGCAACTTTAGCCATTGCAGAATACGAAGGTCCGGTTTATTTACGTTTTGGCCGTCCGGTTATTCCTGTATTTACAGATCCTGATCAGAAATTTGAGATCGGTAAAGCATGGATGGTTAACGAAGGTACAGATGTGACCATTATTGCTACCGGCCACATGGTTTGGAAAGCAATTGAAGCTGGTGAGAAATTAGCGGAACTGGGTATCGATGCTGAAATTATCAATATCCACACCATTAAACCCTTGGATGACGAAGCAATCTTAAAATCGGTTAAAAAAACCGGTTGTGTAGTTACCTGTGAGGAACATAACAAATTTGGTGGTTTAGGCGAAAGCGTTGCCCGTTTGTTAACTACCGAATTGCCAACTCCACAAGAATTTGTGGCTACAAATGATACTTTTGGCGAAAGCGGAACACCAGATCAATTAATGGCTAAATATGGCCTAGATGCGGTGAACATTGTTGAAGCTGTTCAAAAAGTAATCGGCAGAAAAAAATAGATTTGAAACATTAGATATGAGAAATTAGATGTGAGATTAGAGACACATTGTGCCTAAACTGATCTTATGTCTAATGCCTCATATCTCAATTCTCACATCTCAAATCTACATATAATGAAACAAGTTGAAGATTCAGAAATCCTTGCCATGTTTGCCGTTGAGCGAACGCGAAATGAAGCCTTTAACCTGTTATTAAAAAAATATCAGCAAAAAATATACTGGCACATCCGCAGACTGGTGTTAAACCACGATGATTGCGATGATCTTTTGCAGGAGGTATTTGTTAAAGTATGGAAAAACCTCGATAAGTTTAGAAGTGATTCTCAGCTTTATACCTGGATTTACCGCATTGCCACCAACGAATCGATCACCTTTTTAAATAAGCAGAAACAGCGCAACAATACGCCGCTGGATGAAGTATCATCAGAACTTGCCGATAACCTGGTTGCTTCATCCTATTTTAATGGTGATAAGCTCGAACTGAAACTTCAAAAGGCAATCCTCACGCTCCCCGAAAAACAACGGATCATATTCAACATGAAATATTTTGATGACATGAAATATGAAGAAATTTCGGAAGTTTTAGGCACCTCTGTTGGGGCTTTAAAAGCATCATTTCACATCGCTGCAAAAAAAATTGAAGCTTTTATTACAAATGATGAAATAGACTATTAAACCTTTTCACTTTAATTGTATCATACATCTGTGATGAACGAAAATATAGAAAATAACGATTGGATAAACGAAGCCCCTACCCTCGCGGCAATGGGCAAACGCAATCCATTCTCCGTTCCTGATGGATATTTCGAAAATTGTGATGAGGCCATTTCTTCTGCTGTCTTCTTAGACGGATTAAAACAGAAAACCAGTGACAATAATTTTGAAGTTCCGCAGAATTATTTTGAAGAATTAACGGAACGGATAGAAACCAGCATTGCTTTGGCAGAAATACCTAAGGTAGAAAATACTTTTGCAGTTCCCGAAAATTACTTTGATACTTTACAAAGTAGAATTACAGATAGGATTGCCGCCGCATCAGAACCTAAAAAAGAAGCAAGGATTATCCCTTTATGGCGACGCAGCCTGGTTAAATATGCAAGTGCTGCATGTTTCGTTTTAATGGCTTCATTTGGGGTTTATTTTTACCAGAATGGGTCAACAGCCACAGTTCAGCAAGTACAATCTGCTGAGGCCGTGAACGAGCAACTATTATATGACATTGATGAAAGTACCATTATTGATCATTTAGAAGCTCAGAATACCACATCATCAAATGCCAAAACTACTTCTGCGTCAGATACAGAAATGGAAAACTACATCCTGAGCAATTTCTCATCAAACGATTTATCTCAGGAACTAAATAATTAATAAAGAAATGAAGAATTTACTTTTTGTCGCTTTAATGTTTTTACTACCTACTACCCTTTTGGCCCAAAGACCAAAGGCAGAAGAAATAGAATCACTTAAAATAGCTTTTTTTACCCAAAAACTGGATTTATCACCTGAAGAGGCTAAAATTTTCTGGCCGATTTATAACGATATGCAGGAAGAGCAAAATGCCCTGCGCAAAGAGCGTATGCAAAAAATGATCTCTTTCCGTAAAACAACCGAAATTGATAATTTAACCGATGCACAGGTGCAGAGTTTAATTACCAGCGAGTTCGATTTTAAACAGAAAGACCTCAACCTAGATAAAAAATATTACAACAAACTTAAATCATCATTACCGATTAAAGTAGTAGGCAAGTTTTACAGGGCTCAGGAAGGTTTTAAACGGGAACTACTTAATAGATTTAAAGGCGGACAAAGGCAATAATAAAAAAGACTTACAGTAATGTAGGTCTTTTTTTTGTTTTAAAACTTTTTAATCAATTATAATTCTTCTATAAGCTTAGTTAATGTTAATCATTTATAATTAAAAAATCACTCCATAAGTTGATACTATCTTGTTGCTCTTCTAAAAATTTAAATGAAGATCTTTGAGTTTAAGAAGTTTCCAACCCAATTCGAATATAATATTATTGAATTATAAGTTTATTTTTTGAATACAAAATAGCAGGTTCATAACCATTCCCAACTTTCACTATCACCATAATATAATTGGTAACTACATTCTGAGGAATTGTTACTTTTATTGTTTCCGCATCGATAAAATTTATATTTCCACGAATACCATTTAAATTCTTATCAGTAAACATAACAATTGTACCATCAGTTGTTGGATTAAAATTCTTACCATGAATGATTATCTCACCACCAACGGATATTTTTTGGGGTACAAATTCATCTATTCTAGGGTAGAAATTAGAATATATCGTTCCCTCAGCACTTTGGTTCCCAACCACAACCTTAACTTTACCTATTAATACTTTATTACTTAGTAGACCAGAAGACAAACTTACCTTAAGCTTTGTTGGCGCAATGAGTACACTATTAGCCTTAACACCGTTTATAGTTACTGATTGCTCCGAAAAATTACCTAGATTTTTACCCGTAATTATTATCTCAGATTCATTATCAATAAGACTTGGGGAGATTTCCTCAATAATCGGCGCAGGCAAAAGAGGTAGGCCGTTATCTTTACATGAATATGTCAATATAAGAGAGAAACATATTATTATAAAAAAAAATTTGATGGTACTCATTAATTGTATTTTAAATAATCGAAAATGAATTAAGTTAATATAGTAATATAGCCTGCATATTTTTTTCCTGACGGATAGGAAATCTAAAAAATCAAATAAAGATCTAAAATAAAATTTTCTGCACCGACTACCACCTAATCAACATGAACAACCATCTAGGCGACATGAACGACTATTTTCATGTTTTCTTAAATTCTATTCATTTGTTAAATTGAAACTGAACAATTAACTTGGGATCAAACATCCCCGAATAAAATAATTAAACGCTTTAAATATTTAGGGATATGTATACATGCATTGCCATTGATGATGAGTTTTCCGCTTTAGAAATTATAACTGATTACATTGCTGCCCAGCCAGAGCTCAAATTGCTGAAATCATACACCACTGTTGATATAGCACTCAAAGAAATCGAAAATCTTAAAAAACCGGTTGATATCATCTTTCTTGATATTGAAATGCCAAACATGAACGGCCTTGAACTCGCAAAATTAATTAGGCACCAAGCCCATAAACTGGTGTTTACTACTGCTCATGCAGATTATGCTATTCATTCTTATGAGTTAGAGGCAGATGCTTTTTTGTTAAAACCATTTTCTTATACAAAATTTGATCAAACCATTAAAAAATTATTCTCAGGTCATGCTAAAGCTCAAGTAGAAAAAGCCAATGATTTCATTTTGCTAAAAAGTACTGAGCAAAGAAACAGGTTTATAAAAATCAAACTGGATAAAATTTATGCTGTTGAGGCCCAGGAAAGGTTAGTCAAAATCCATTTAGAGAAAGATACAGTTTTTTCAAGATCAAGTTTTTCAGATGTTTTAGCACTATTGCCTTCCGGTATGGATTTCTCACAGATCCATAGGTCATTTGTTATTGCCGAAAATCAGATTGCAACTTTAGAAAGATCGTATGTCATTTTGAACAATGGTTTAAGGATTTCTATTGGAAGAAAGTTTCTTGATTTTTATCATAAGATGTCGAAGAAGAATAAGAATCTTTCTTAATTCCGTACTTTTGTGCCATGCTTACCCAACGTCAGTTGTTTTTACAACACAATGCACAAACCTCTCCAGAACCACTTATGCTCGAATTTGTTAGGGCAAAAGGCGTTTATATATACGATGCAGCCGATAAAAAACATTTAGATCTTATTGCCGGTATTGGCGTGAGCAATGTTGGCCACTGCCACCCTGCTGTAGTTAAAGCGATTAAAGAACAGGCCGAAACCTATATGCACCTGATGGTTTATGGCGAATATGTGCAAAGTCCACAGGTAAATTTTGCCAAAGCCCTAGCCGATATTTTGCCTCCAAGTTTAAGCTGTACCTATTTTTTGAATTCAGGAACAGAAGCGGTAGAAGGCGCTATGAAACTGGCCAAACGTTATACCGGCCGCAAAGGTTTTATTGCCTGTAAAAACGCTTATCACGGCAGTACCCAGGGTGCGGAAAGTTTAATGGAAAGCGATTTTTATTCATCTGGCTATGGCCCCTTCTTGCCCCATGTAAGTTTTATCGAACACAACAACATAGCTGATCTCGAAAAAATCACCACAGAAATTGCCGCTGTTTTTATCGAACCCATCCAGGGTGAGGCCGGAATCCGGGTGGCCGATTTAACCTATATGCAGGCTTTAAGAACAAAATGTTATGAAACCGGAACTTTATTGATTTTCGACGAAATACAATCAGGTTTTGGCCGCAGCGGCAAAATGTTTGCTTTTGAGCATTACAATGTGGTACCCGATGTATTGCTTTTGGCGAAGGGAATTGGTGGCGGCATGCCAATCGGTGCTTTTATCAGTTCGCTGGAAATTATGTCGGTATTATCTCACACCCCTATTTTGGGCCACATGACTACTTTCGGCGGTCATCCGGTTTGTTGTGCAGCTGGTTTAGCCACCTTACGTACATTAGTTGACAATTATATTGTTGATGAAGTGGAAGAAAAAGGTCAACTGTTTAAACAACTCCTAAAACACCCTGCCATTAAAGAAATAAGAGGAAAAGGGTTAATGCTCGCCGTTGAATTTGAAAACTTCGAAACCAATAAAAAAATCATTGATGCCTGTATTTTAGATGGCGTGCTTTCCGATTGGTTTTTACATTGCAGTAACTCTATGCGCATTGCTCCTCCTTTAATCATCACCAAAGAAGAAATTGAGGAAGCCTGTGCGATCATCTTAAAAAATATTAACTTAGTTTTAGAGACTAAAGCGTAAAGACAAAAGTTGAAAGATTGAGATTTAAGCTTATAACGATAAAAAACATTAACTAAAATGAACGTACTCATAGTTGAAGATGAAAAGAGCCTGGCGCTTGAAATGGATGAATTCTTGAGTAAAGAAGGATTTATTGTTGAACATGCATGGAAAAAATCTTCTGCGGAAGAAAAGATATTTGTTAACAGTTACGATTTCATTTTACTCGATTTAGGCTTACCTGATGGCGATGGTTTTGATATTTTAAAGCAGCTTAAAAGTACCAAAGACCGTGATGATGCGGTAATCATTTTAACAGCCCGCAGTGCGGTAGACGACCGGATTAAAGGCCTTGATGAAGGTGCAGATGATTATTTGCCGAAACCATTTTCGCTGAACGAGCTTTTGGCACGGATGCATGCCATTACGCGTAGGAAACATAAGCTGGAGAAAAACGAAATCAACGTCCACGATTTTCTGCTTAACATCCAGAACAGAACCGTTGCTTTTGGCGAAGAAAGATTAAACCTTACCAAAAAAGAATTCGAGATCTTCAACTACCTGGTGCTGAACAAAAACCGTGTAGTATCTCGCATGAGCTTAACAGAACACGTATGGGGCGATATTTTAGAGGTGAATTCTGATTCGAATTTTGTTGATGTGCACGTTAAAAATTTACGTAAAAAACTGGCTGCATTAAGTCCTACTGATTGGTTTGAAACAGTAAGAAGTATAGGATATAGGATTAATTGTTAGTGCGTTTTGGGTTGTGCGTTTGGCGGCTAGCATTAATTAACCGATTTAAACAATTAACCAGTTAACTCAACGATAAATAAACCCTCATTCATTTTACATCAAACATCATCCATCTAAATGAAGTTACAGGTTAAATTTTCTTTATATAATGCGGTAACCAAAATTGCAATCATCCTGGTTTTGGGTGCAATCATTTTGTTTTCGTTAGATAGATTAGCCTATAACCAGCTCGATAACCGTTTAATAAAAAAGAAAAATAAAATTATCGAGCATTTAAATGATGATGAGATCGATAGTCTTTTAAATAAACAACAATCATTTACCGATTATAACATTTTAAAGGAAGAATTTATTGTTTTAACCGACATTCCCGATAGTCAGCAAGACTCCAGTGCCAAGGTTTTTACCGAAAAAAGGGAAATTGAAGGCGATATAGAAGTCTATCGGATCCTTAACTATAAATTTTCCTATCATACCAACTGGTACAACCTCGAAATTGGAGAAACGATGACTACCCTCCAGTCGATTAAAAATTCAATCCGTTTTTACATGCTGATTGTATTGGTGGCTGCCCTGCTGATTACTTTGGTGGCCGACTTTACCTTTTCCAATTTCTTGTTGAAACCATTTTACCTCATCATTGATAAAAAAATCAACCTCGTTGATGATCCCTCCCATTACAATTATCAGAATATCCCAACCAGCACCAACGATTTTAAAATTCTCGATAACAGCATCAATTCTTTGATGCGAAAAATAAATACACTTTTTGCCTTAGAAAAACAGTTTATTGCCAATGTTTCGCATGAGTTGCTTACGCCAATCTCCATTTTAAGTACGCGTTTTGAAAATATGCTCAACACACCAGATATTCCGGTAGAGCATGAAAATAAAATTTATGCTTCGCTAAAAACATTGAACCGTTTAAAGCTGATTATCAATAGTTTATTGCTGATTTCTAAAGTAGAAAATAATCAATACTTAAAAACCGAAGAAATCAGCCTCAAACAGGAAATAACAGATATTCACGAAGACCTGGAAGACCGCATTATCGATAAAAACATCACTTATCAGGCCAATCTCGCCAAAGATTTCCATTTTACGGGCAATAAGGCCCTAATACACACACTTTTGATCAACATTATAAATAACGCGATCAAATACAATGTTGAAGGCGGCTCAATTACTATTACCGATAAAACGGAAGCTGAAAATTACATACTAACCATCAGCGATACCGGAACAGGCATGAGTACTGAGCTGGTAGAAAATGCTTTTGACCGTTTTAAAAGAGGAAACAGTGAAGAAAATGGCTTCGGTTTAGGACTAGCCATTGTTCAAAGTATTGCCAAATTCCATAAAATTATGGTCGATGTTAAATCCATAGAACATGCAGGGACCAGCATTTCGTTAATTTTTTAAAATGAAATTCGGCTGATAACCTGATTGATACCACATCATTACAAATTTGTACCTTTGTAAATCATGCCGGCATCAATTTATTTAATGCGTTTTCCCTTTTTCGCTGTTATCCTGTTATTCTTCTCTGTTTCTAGCGCGAAAGCACAGAAAACAGTAGAAATGCAGGATTCTGTACCTCAGCATATCTTTACTTTTAAAGAAATTGAGGTACTGGAAGATGCTGGCAACCGCTACACATTCGATGAGATTAAAAGCAGTGCATTCGATCAAAAATTTAAAGCAAGTTTAACCAGTACGCCGCAAACCAAACAGCTTAACAAAACCTATTGGTTTAGGATTAAAATTAAACAGAATGACAAGGCAGACAAACCTTTTCTGCTGGAATTTTTCGACCAAACGATCGATCACATTACCGCTTACATTCCTCAGGCCAATCAAAAATATACTGTCGAAAACTTGGGTGATGCCAATCATTTCGATAAAAGGCTCATCCATCATAAAAACTTTGAAATTCCGCTACAAAACGAAGGGAATGAAACACAGACCTATTATTTCAAAATCAACTCCTCTCAAATTGCCGATGTCATTATCGTACTGAGAACCACCGAATGGTTTATTTCCTATGCTTTAGATGAGTATTTCTATTTTGGTATTTTTTATGGGATGATCCTGGTTTTCAGTTTCTACAACCTCATTATGTTTATTGCCATCAGGCAAAAGCAATACCTCTATTATGTACTCTATAATTTAAGCGTTGGCTTTTTCGAAATGAGTACGGATGGAATTGCCTATCAATATTTATGGCCTAATGCTCCTGCCTGGAACCAGGTTGCCTATGCTTTTGCACTGTGTGCCACCAGTATTTTTGCCCTCCTGTTTACCAGAGAACTTTTATATGTTAAAGCTAAGGCACCCAAATTAAATCAGTTCATTCTCAGTATCATTATCTGCAGGATAGTCTTTTTTGCTTATTGTTACCTGTTTAATCAAACCCTGTTCAGTTATAAATTTATTGAGGCTATTCCGCTATCAGTTGCTTTTTTTACAGGTATTTACATTTACAGAAAAGGTTACCAACCTGCACGGTTCTTCCTTTTGGGTTATAGTTTCCTTTTTGCAGGCTTTACCCTGAAATTCCTGATTATGCTGGGCATTGGCTGGCTTAATTTTGGTGCCATCAGTTATTACAGTCTGAGTTTCTGTTTTGTGCTTGAAATGATCTTTCTATCATTTGCCATAGGCGATAAAGTACGGATCCTTAAAGTGAAAAAAGATAAAGCGCAGCAAAAGATCATCAGACAGATGGCCGTAAATGCGAAATTAAAAGATAGCATCAATCAGGAGCTCGAGAGTAAAGTAGAAGAACGCACCCGAGAGGTTTACCACAAATCATTAATTATAGAGAGCAAAAACCAGGCTTTAGAAGAAGCCAATGCACTTTTACAACAACAGGCAGAAGAAATTTCGCGGATGAACGTGCTGCTGGAGCATGATAACGAAGAACTCCAAACCAGTGTAGAAAAGGTAACCAGAGATCGGGTAATGTCGACCGAGGTAGATTTTGAGGAATTCAGCAAAATTTACCCTGATAAGGAAAGCTGTTATGAGTTTTTGGCACAACTAAAATGGAGCAATGGTTACCACTGCCGAAAATGCAGTAATGATCATTATTTTGCAGGGCACATTCTGCATAGCCGCCGCTGCAGTAAATGTGGTTATGAAGAATCAGTAACTACCTATACCATTTTCCACAATACCCGTATACCGATCAATAAAGCATTTTATATGATCTTTCTGATTTACTCTTCAAAAGGGAAAATCTCCTCTCATAAATTATCAGAATTGCTCTCCATTAGGCAAAGTACCTGCTGGACATTCGGCTCGCGCATTAAAAAAGTGATGGATGACCGGAAGAAAACTTTGAAAAAATCAGCCAAAAACGGCTGGAGTCAACTTGTAATCGAGTAATTAACCCTTTAATCCGTCACAATATTGTTTGATTTGAGCCTTTTTTCACAAAAAATGAAAGGGTGTTTAAGCGTATCAAACCGCAACCGCGGTACTGCTTATCCAGGCTACTTAAACGCTGATTATCAGCATTAAAACGGCCTTTTTAACAGCGGTATTAAAGCGTATCGAAATTAATACAAAAACCTAAATATCAGGAAGTTACACTAAATTTAACATTCAAAATACTTGTATTTAACATTAATCTGGTGTTAACTTTACCCCATATAATATTAATCAAGAGCAAAATTATGAGAAAAAAGTTTACATTGCTTATGGTGTGTATTCTATGTGGTATCTCTCTGAGTATGGCACAGAATATTACCGTAAAAGGTTTGGTAAAAGACAAGCAAGGATTACCATTACCCGGTGTATCTGTAAAGGTGAAAGGAACTAACCAGGGCGCCTCTACTGCAGATAATGGAGGATATACGATCAGCGCTCCTCAAAACTCAACTTTAGAATTTACTTTTATTGGTTATAAAACAATAGAAGAAGCGGTAAGTGGCCGTACAACTGTAAACGTTACCCTATCTGACGACAACCAGCAGCTAAATGAGGTGGTGGTAATCGGTTATGGTACTACAACCAAAAAAGATTTAACAACAGCTGTAGTATCCTTATCTTCTAAAGATATCGAGAATCAACCAGTAACCAATCCCCTACAGGCCATCCAGGGTAAAGCTGCGGGTGTGCAGATTTCTTCACAATCAGGAAAACCAGGATCTGGCGTATCAGTTACCATCCGTGGTAATACTTCGATCAATGCTTCCAACAGTCCGCTGTATGTTATTGACGGGGTAACTTCCCGCGATGCGAGTTTCTTAAACCCGACCGATATTGAAAGTTTGACCATTTTAAAAGATGCTTCGGCTGCTGCCATTTACGGATCGAGTGGTGCTAATGGTGTAATCCTGATTACCACCAAAAAAGGATCATCTGATAAAATCCGTGCAACCTTTAATGCATTTACAGGTTTTTCTAACCTTTGGCAAAAACAGGATGTGTTAAACAGAGATCAATATATCTCCCTGATGAAAGAATTGGGTTATGATACTAATGGTTTAGGCAATCAAAATACAGACTGGCAAGATCTTACTTTCGGCACAGGAACGCAGAACAGTTATCAGGCATCCATTTCCGGAGGTGTTAAAGGTGGTCAATACTCCTTATCAACAGGTTATCAACAAGATAAAGGTGTAGTATCGCCAGCAAAACTAGATAAATATACCATCCACTTTAACGGTTCACAAAACATTACCAAATGGTTAAAATTAACCGGTAACGCGGCTATTACCCAAAATAACTCGATAGATGTAAGCGATAATGCTAACGTGGCGAGAGGCGGAACCATTTTATCTGCTTTAACTACCCCTCCTACCATTGGTGTTTATGCTGCTAACGGTACTTATGCATTTAACCCTTATAAAGGTGGATCAGAAAACCCTGTGGCCAACGCAAACGCTGCAAGAAACAGGAACAGGAATTTCCGTTTCTTAGGTGCTTTTGCTGCTGAAATTAAATTTACGCAGGATTTCTCTTTCAAATCGAGCATCAGTACAAACAACAACGATAACAGATATTCTTACTTTTTAGATCCATATTCAACAGATTATGGAAGAACACAAAAAGGAATTATTAATTCTAATTTCAGCACCGACCATGTTTGGTTAAACGAAAATATCTTAAACTATACCAAAAACTGGGGTAAAAATGCTTTCACTGCAACAGGCGGTATGACTTTACAAGAATCTAAATATTACAAATTAAGCTATAACGAGCAGAATTTCATTGGTGCAAATGGTCAGCTTTTAGATCATGGTACTTCAATTCCTCCTCAATTGCCAACAGCATCAGATTGGTCTAAACGTTCTTATTTAGCCCGTTTAACCTACGCTTACGACAGCAAATATTTATTCAGCACCAATTTCAGGGCTGATGGTTCATCACGTTTCGGTCCACAAAATAAATATGGTTATTTCCCTTCAGCATCAGTTGGATGGAGAATTTCTGGTGAGAATTTCTTAAAAGATGTTAAATCAATCAACGATTTAAAATTAAGGGCAAGCTGGGGTAAAGTAGGTAACGACGAAGGTATTGGAGATTATTCATACTTAGAATTGTACACCCCAACCACACAGGGATCGTATGTATTTTCTCAATTACCAAATCCTGGTTTGAAATGGGAAGAAACCACACAAACCAATATCGGTTTAGATTTATCGATGTTTAACAGCCGAGTAGTTTTTACTGCTGATGCTTATTTAAAGAAAACAAAAGACCTTTTAATTAACCAGCCCTTACCAAATTCAATCGGTTTTGGCAGTATCGCTTCAAACGTAGGTGATATGGAAAATAAAGGTTTAGAGTTTGTTTTAACCACCAAAAACTTTGTAAAAGATAAATTTACCTGGACAACAGATATCAACTTCTCTTTAAACCGCAATAAAGTAACCAGCTTAGGTGATAAAGTGAATTCGATTAATTTCGGTGATATTTATGAGCGTGATGCTGCTATCAGAGTGGTTACTGGTCGTCCGTTAGGCAGTTTTTATGGTTATGTTTCAAACGGTGTAGATCCACAAACCGGAAATATCGTTTATCAGGATTTAAATGGTGATAAAACAATCAATGCAGATGACAGAACTTTTATCGGTTCGGCACAGCCTAAATTCACTTATGGAGTTAACAACACATTTACACTTGGCAACTTTGGCTTAAACTTCCTTTTCCAGGGTGTTCAGGGCAACCAGATGTTCAATGCATCCAGAATGGAACTGGAAGGCATGAACGATTCTAAAAATCAATCGGCTGTGGTGCTAAACAGATGGACAACACCAGGACAGATCACTGATGTTCCGAGAGCAATTAAAGATAATACCAGCAACACCTTAACTTCTAGTCGTTTTGTTGAAGATGGTTCTTATGTGCGTTTAAAAACAACGACATTATCGTACAATTTTGGTGCAGCCACTTTAGGTAAACTTAAAATGAGCAAAGTAATGTTATATGCATCGGCTTACAACCTACTAACTTTTACAAAATACACAGGTTTTGATCCGGAGGTTAACGTAAACTCGGCCAACGGGCCAGCAATGGGTATCGATTATGGTACTTATCCTCAATCGAGAACTTTCTTATTTGGTGTTAACGTAGGCTTTTAATTCAGACAAACAATGAAACTTAAAATATATTCATTAATCGCAGCAGGTACCATTACTTTGGCATTGAGCAGCTGTAAAAAAGATTTCTTAGATCAAACTCCCATTACGCAGGTAGGTCCTGATGTAGCTTTTGCAGATGCAGCGGCAGCGGAGAAATTAATTCAGGGTGCATACGATGGTATGTATAATGATTTCCACATCTGGGATTACATGACCAATGGTGATGTAAGATCGGATAATGCTTATGCAGGTGGAGATAATCCGGCTAACATCCAACTGGATTTATTTACTGTAATCTCTACAAACGGCAACGTAGGAAGAGATTGGAATGCTTTGTACAGTGATATTAAAAACTGTAACTTAATTTTAACAAACGTTCCGAACATTGTAGATGCCAAGCTTGATGCAGGCGACCGCAGAAAACAGATTCTTGCAGAAGCCAGCATTTTAAGGGCTTACATGTATTTCAACTTAGTGAGAACCTGGGGCTCGGTTCCATTGGTGGTTAAAGTACCTACGACCGATGCTGAATTTTATCCGGCAAAAGCCAGTGTTGATGCCATTTATGCGCAGATCATCTCCGATCTTGAATATGGTGCAGCCAATGCCCGTGTCGCTGGTCCTACCAAAGGCATTATGACCAAAGGTGTTGCAAATGCACTTTTGGCTAAAGTATATGCCAGTAAACCTACACCCGATTGGACTAAAGTAAGCACATATTGCGATGCAGTAATTAGCGGTGGTTATTCTTTAATTTCAAACTATGATTTCCTATGGGATTCTAATCACAAAAACAATTCTGAAGCCATTTGGGAAATGCAATACGATGGTTACGGAGGTTTACACGGAAACTGGATGCCGAGTGTATTGGTTGGCACAGGATGGAAAAGGTTTAACACCCCTACCAATAGTTTGGCAAAAGCATTTGATGATGCCGGTGATGCCATCCGTAAAGCTTCAAGCATTAAATTTAACAATGTAGTATCAGAAGGTTGGAGCGACTCATATTGGTCTAAAACAAGTTACCCATACATCAATAAATACCGTGCAGATGATAAATCGGATAACTACATTTTAAGATTGGCTGATATCATTTTATTAAAAGCAGAGGCTGTAAACGAATTAAGTGCTTCTGGATGGTCAACAGCTGCTCCGCTGGTTAATCAGATCCGCAACCGTGTTAATCTTGGCGTTACCACGGCAACAGATCAGGCATCTATGCGTTTGGCAATTGAGAACGAACGCCGTTTAGAATTGGCTTTCGAAGGTCACCGTTGGTTCGATTTATTAAGAACAAACAGGGTAATTCCGGTAATGAATGCACAGGTTGATGGTACAGGAGCAAACCTGAACTATAACCTTAATGCTTCAAAATTATATTTCCCGATTCCACAGGATGAATTAGACAAAAATCCTAACGTACGTTAATTTCTATAAAAAACAGAGGCGGCTACGGTCGCCTTTGTTTTATAACTTAATGCTGGTGTATAAGCAGGCTAAATCAAAAGCAAGTCTACTAAACTTTAATATAAAATTGTCATCCGCACCTGTCGAATGATCAACTAAAACAATATTAAAGCGCCCAGACTATTTATCCCGATTTATCAGTGAAGTTTAACACATCAATCGAAATTAACCTCATCAAACAAGCTCTTGTCATTATTTAAAACCTTTTTTTTATCCTATGCAAAATACCCTGAAATCTCTAACCAAAACCATAATTATGAAACCCATTTACAACCTGGGTACTGCACTGGCCATCCTGATTGTTGCCTGTGCCTGTAGCAAAAGCCCTAAAACAAACGAAGGAAGTACCGAGCCGCCAACTTCTACAGAGCCAGTTAAAACCGATGTTGCATTTTGGCTAACCAAAGGAGATCAGTCGCAATTGTTAAAAAAGCAAAACGTTGCCTTAAACTTTTCTACCTCCACCAATAACAATCCAACTATTGAGGTAGATCCGGCCACAACTTTTCAAAGTATTGATGGTTTCGGTTATACCCTAACCGGTGGCAGTGCAAGTTTGATCAATGCTTTACCAGCTGCAGCGCAAGATAAGCTGTTAAACGAGCTGTTTGCGGGCACTGATGATGCCATTGCAGTAAGTTACCTCAGAATAAGCATTGGGGCTTCAGATTTAAGCGCTACGCCTTTTACCTATAATGATCTGGCCGATGGAGAAACGGATGATAACTTAGCAAAATTCTCTATCGCCAAAGAACAGGCTGATTTAATTCCGGTATTAAAAAAGATTGTAGCGATTAATCCTTCAATTAAAATTTTAGGTTCACCGTGGACAGCCCCTACCTGGATGAAAACCAATAAAAGTTTTATTGGTGGCAGTTTAAAACCGGAATATTACCAAACTTATGCGAAATACCTGGTAAAATACATTCAGGCAATGAAAGCAGAAGGGATTATAATTGATGCCATCACACCACAAAATGAACCACTACATCCGGGCAATAACCCAAGTATGTATATGACCGCTTTAGATCAGGCTGATTTTATTAAAACTGCATTGGGTCCGATTTTCCAAAGCAGCGGAATCAAAACTAAAATTATTGTTTATGACCATAACGCTGATAAACCAGAATATCCGATCACTATTTTAAATGATGCTGATGCCAAGAAATATGTTGACGGTTCTGCCTTTCACTTATATGCAGGCCCTATTACAGCACTTACACAGGTGCATAACGCACATCCAGACCGCAATGTTTATTTTACTGAACAATGGGTAGGCGGACCAGGCAATTTTGCCGAAGATTTAAAATGGCATGTGTCTACCTTAATTGTTGGCGCAACGCGTAACTGGAGCCGCAATGTTTTGGAATGGAATTTAGCTGCTGATCCAAACTACAACCCACATACTGATAAAGGCGGCTGTACTACTTGTTTAGGTGCCATTACCATTGCCCCGGCAGTAAGCAGAAATGTAGCTTATTATGTAATTGCACACGCTTCTAAATTTGTAAAACCAGGTTCGGTGAGGATTGCATCAAACATTACAAATAACCTTCAGAATGTGGCTTTTAAAACACCTGATGGCAAAAATGTACTCATAGTTTGCAATAACAACAGTTCAGAAACAGCATTCAATATCAAATATAATGGCAAAACGGTAACCAGCAGCCTGGATAAAGGCGCGGTGGGTACTTACGTTTGGTAAAAATTTTTGTTTAATTGTTTAGTCAGCCTCGCATTAGCGGGGCTTTCTAGTTTATGGGCTGGATTCGGTTAGTTTTAGTTCATTTCCTTAATGCGATCGTCACCCTGAATTTATTTCAGGGTCTATCATGCCAAAAAGATGCTGATCCCGAATCTTCAGGACAGCATAACGAAGCAATCTTACAACGATCGCTACCTACATCCGCTTTAAGATTGCTTCGTGCCTCGCAATGACGGCATTGTGAACTACAACAAATTCTTTTTGGCAAGCCCTTTGCTTAACAAAAGCAAATCAATCCGATAAGAAAATGAAAAACATGATCCCAGTATTAGGCTGTGCCGCTTTATTGATGGCTGCATGCCAGGGTGGTACCGCTAAAAAGACACAGGCCAAAATAGATTCTACCATTGTAACCAATGCCGAAACAGCAACAGATCCCGTTCAATGTTACCAATACATCAAAAACCGCGATACGGCTACCCTATCGCTAAAAAGTGTGGACAACAAGGTAACAGGTACTTTAGGCTATAATTTATACGAAAAAGATAAAAATGCAGGTACAATAACCGGACTTGTTAAAGGAGATACCATTGTAGCCAATTATACTTTTCAGTCTGAAGGGCAAACCTCTGTTAGGGAAGTGGCCTTTTTAAAGCAAGGCGATCAGTTAATTGAAGGTTTTGGCGATGTGCAGGAAGTTAAAGGCGAAACAAGGTACAAAGATATCAGCAAGTTAAAGTTTGATGGATCAATGGCCTTTGGTAAAATTGATTGTAAATAATACATCGTCATCTCAATCCATAAATCGTCATTTCGACCGCAATGGAGAAATCTTTCACATCGTTTAAAGATTTCTCCGTTTCGCTGCGCTTCAGTCGAAATGACGACCTTTCTTAGCTTTTATTCACTATTTACTCACAGCATCCTTGGCTGCAGCGCTCCACTCTTCAGTTAATTTAAGCACATAATCAGAATATTTTTGAATTTCATCAGGTTTTAACTTGGCAGCCCAGCCAGTTGCCTGATTTGCCCATGCGGTATATTTATCACTAATGGCTTTGATTTCTGTTGCATTTTTACTTTTTACAGCTGCAACATATTCATCTTTTAATTTGCTATATTCAGCCAAACCTTTGTTTACTTCTTCACTCGAGAAAGTAGGAACATTGGTTTTAACAGTTTCAGTGGTGGTGGTAGTAACTTTCGTAACTGTATCGCCGTTTATGGCAATTTTGCTCGAATCTTTGGTTGTTTCTGTTTTTTTAGTGCTGTCGCAAGAAACTAATGTAGTGGCCAACAAGCCAACTGCAGCGATTGATAAAATGTTGTATTTCATTTTGATTTGGTTTTAGCCCGAAGATGACTAAATATTGTGCCAAATCACAAAAAATCCGGTTAAATACTCAACCAAATCTCCTTTAACACTTAATGTATAGTGATTACTACTTATAAATCTTCAAAACGTTCCCAAAAACCATCAACAGGTAATTTGGCAAATATATTTACTGGTTCTTTTTTAACAGGATGTATAAACTGCAACCGGCGGGCATGCAAACAGATACTGCCCTTCCTACTTCCCCGAGGATAACCATATTTGTTATCGCCCATAATCGGGCAGCCCATTGAGGATAACTGTACCCTGATCTGGTGCGAACGGCCCGTTAAAGGATCTACCTCCAACAGGTAATAATCGCCTACTTTTGCCTTTACTTTATAAGAAAGCTCAGCCCGCTGACTTCCGGTAACTTCGGTATTATAGTAAGATACCACATTTTTTTGTGGATTTTTAACCAGCCAGTGGATCAAAGTAGCAGATTCTTTTTCAGGCTTGTTCTTTACCACCGCCCAATAGGTTTTCTTTACTTCCCTGTTTTTAAAAACAGCATTCATCCTTTCTAAAGCCTTACTGGTTTTAGCGAATAAGATTACACCACTTACAGGCCTGTCTAAACGGTGCACCACCCCTAAAAAAGCACCATTAGGTTTATTATATTTTTTAGCAATATACTTTTTTACCTGTTCATCCAAAGGCTCATCACCTGTTTCATCAACCTGTACAATATCACCCGCCCTTTTATTAATGGCGATTAAATGATTGTCTTCAAAAAGGATATCGTTATCGGTAATTGGCATTAGTTAGTTCATTGGTTCATTCGTCATTAGTTTATTTGATAGCAAATTGCCTAATGCGAAAGTTTATTGGTTAATTGTTTAACTGATGAGCAAAATTTCAAACTCATGACTCCAGACTTAGGACTCATGACTTAATATTGTTCTTTCTCATTCGGAAAATCATTTCCTTTTACGTCGCGGATGTAAGATTGCGCAGCGCCCAAAATTTCGTCGTAAAGGTTAATGTACTGGCGTAAAAAGCGTGGTTTAAATCCTTTAGTTAAGCCGATCATATCATTTACCACCAAAACCTGTCCATCGCATGCCTGGCCCGCGCCAATACCAATGGTTGGAATATGTAAACTTTCTGTAACCTCTTTACCCAAAGCAGCCGGGATTTTCTCCAATACAATAGCAAAGCAACCCGCCGCCTGTAAAGCCAGAACATCAGATTTTAATTTATTTGCTTCTTCCTCTTCTTTTGCACGAACAGTATAAGTTCCGAATTTATAAATAGATTGAGGGGTTAAGCCCAAGTGCCCCATTACAGGTATACCTGCAGTAATGATGCGCTGAACCGACTCGATAATTTCTTCGCCACCTTCTAATTTAACACCATGTGCACCCGATTCTTTCATGATCCTGATTGCAGAGTTCAAAGCTTCCTTTGAATTTCCCTGGTAAGAACCAAAAGGCAGATCGACTACCACAAAAGCACGTTTAACCGCTCTGATTACAGATGCAGCATGGTAAATCATCTGATCAAGGGTAATGGGCAAAGTCGTTTCGTGACCAGCCATTACATTAGAAGCAGAATCGCCAACCAATAAAACGTCTAAACCTGCATCATCCAAAATGGTTGCCATTGAATAATCGTAGGCCGTTAGCATTGATATTTTTTCACCACGTTGTTTCATTTCCTGTAAAATGTGCGTAGTGATGCGTTTAATTTCTTTATGTACCGACATGGGATTTGTTTTGTGTTGCCAAAAGTATTGTTTTTTCTTTAATTAAGCTGAAAGACCAAAGTTAAAAGACCAAAGCAATCTCAGACTAAAATCATTTTTTACGCAAATCGGGTTTCTCCGCTTTCAGCTTTGGTCTTTCAGCTTTTCGCTTAACCTTATTTCATTTTTCTCTTTACATTCCCAATCTAAAACCCTATCTTTGTACCCCGAAATGGAAGGGATATATTCATCTTTTTTTGCACCCTGCAAATACGGCTTTAATGCCGAAAGCCATTCTTTTTTCAACTCTTTTTTAAATCAAAATCCATATTGTAATTACCATGACTAACTACACCAAGTTACCTGCGATTTTATTACTGGCCGATGGCACAGTTTTTTACGGCAAAGCGGCCGGAAAAATTGGAACCACTACTGGCGAAATTTGTTTTAATACCGGGATGACAGGTTACCAGGAAATTTTTACCGATCCAAGTTATTTTGGACAGATAATGGTTACTACCAACGCCCATGTTGGGAACTACGGTATCCACAAAGATGAAATCGAATCAGGTTCGATCAAAATTGCTGGTTTAGTGTGTAAAAATTACAACATCGTTTATAGCCGTAAAGAAGCTACAGAATCAATCCAGGATTATTTCCAAAATGATAATTTAGTTGCCATTTCTGATATCGATACACGTGCACTGGTTCGCCACATCAGGGATAAAGGAGCAATGAACGCTATTATTTCTTCTGAGATTACCGATTTAGAAGAATTAAAGCAAAAATTAGCCGAAGTACCTTCAATGGAAGGTTTAGAACTTTCATCAAAAGTAAGTACAACAGAACCTTATTTCTATGGCAATCCTGAAGCGAGTTTAAAAGTAGCTGCTTTAGATTTGGGTATCAAGAAAAACATTTTGCGCAGTTTCGAAAACCGCGATATCTATGTTCAGGTTTTCCCCGCTAAAACTACTTTTGCCGAAATGGAAAAATTCAGCCCTGATGGTTATTTCATTTCTAACGGCCCTGGCGATCCATCGGTAATGCCTTACGCGGTAGAAACCATCAAAGATATATTAGCAGAAGACAAACCTTTGTTCGGTATCTGTTTAGGTCACCAGTTATTGGCCGAAGCAAACGGTATCGGCACCATGAAAATGTTCAATGGTCACCGCGGATTAAACCACCCGGTTAAAAACATCATCAAAAACCACTGCGAAGTTACTTCACAAAATCACGGTTTTGGTGTAATTCCTGATGAGGTGAGAAACTCTGATAAAGTAGAAATTACGCACGTTAACCTAAACGATAAATCAATCGAAGGTATCCGTGTTAAAGGCAAAAAAGCATTCTCGGTTCAATACCACCCTGAATCTTCTCCAGGTCCACACGATTCGCGTTACTTATTCGACGATTTTGTTGAAGTAATGAAAGGCGAGTTAGTTTGGTAGGTTTAAGGTAGAAGGCCGGAAGGCAGAGGGTTTAAGGTGAAAGACTAAAGCTTAAAGACGAAGTCAGGTTGAGCTATAAGGTTTGGGGCGAAAGCTTAAAAACCAATGACTAATGACCAATAAACAGTAAAAACGATCTGCGGATTTGCGGCAAAAACAAGCTGTTGATCCGCAGATTTCTTTTTTCAAACTATTTCGCCTGCTCAAAACATCATTTTACCGACATTTTCAGTAATCCCGGTTAAAATTCATTTTCAATTCATTTAAAGCTCCTTACATTCGCAATATGGAAACAAAGAAAGCCATTATCAGTGTTAAAGACCTGGTAAAAAAGTACGATGATTTTGTGGCCGTTCAGGGCTTAAGTTTTGAAGTTTACGAAAACGAAATTTTTGGTTTGCTTGGTCCAAATGGTGCCGGCAAAACCACCACACTCGAAATTATCGAAACCTTAAGAGATAAAACATCAGGCGAAATCATTGTTGATGGCTTTTCGGTTGATAAACAGGCACACAGCATTAAGCAGATTATCGGCGTGCAGTTACAAGCCGCTGGTTATTATCCAAATCTTAACCTGGTAGAACTGATCGAACTTTTTGCAGGTTTATATGGCGCCAACATCAAACCCATGGAAATGCTTGAAAAAGTAAATCTTCAGGACAAGGCCAAAGCAAAATACAAAGCACTTTCGGGCGGACAAAAACAGCGTTTTTCCATCGCTACCACCCTGATTAACCAACCCAAAATCATTTTTCTTGATGAACCTACCACAGGTTTGGATCCACAGGCCCGCAGAAATCTTTGGGACCTAATTACCGAAATACGCGATGCAGGCACTACAGTTGTAATTACTACCCACTATATGGACGAGGCAGAACAGCTCTGCGATCGCGTTGCTTTTGTGGAGCGCGGGCAGATCATCGCTTTGGATACACCGGATAACCTGATCGATAAATTGGTAAGCAGCGGTTTTGAACGCAAAAAAGAAGTTAAAAAGGCTAATCTGGAAGATGTTTTCATTAATCTTACTGGTCAGGAATGGCGTGAATAGTTTAAATTTCAAGATCCTTTGAAAAGCAAGGACAGTATTCCAATTACCGTTAGTCCCGCTTTTCGTAGCAATCTTTTTGCAAATATTCATCATGTAGTTAAAAGATACTCGGCAAAAAGGATTTACACTTCATCCGATAGCTATCGGATCGGGTTTAAAAACACAAAACAGTGCAACTATTAATAAAAATAGTAAATGAAAAAATATAACAACCTTACAGCAACCCTAGCCCTTGCCAAAGCGAGTTTCCGGTCTATTATGCGGAGCCCATCGGCGGTGGTATTCACCCTTGCTTTTCCTTTAATATTTATCCTCGTTTTTGGCTTTTTGGGCGGCAGCGGAACACATATTGATGTGGGAGTAACACCTGGCTCAGATGTAAATAACCCGGTAATGGGTATGCTTGAAAAAACAGGTATGATCCGCCTGGTTAAAGATAAATCGAAAGCAGACTTTGCTAAATTGTTAGAAAAAGGCAATGTTGATGCGATGATTGATGTGCATAGAAAAGTAAATTCTGCTGCTTATTCAGTTAATGTTGTATACACCTCGGCATCAAGGGATAAAGGCGGCATTTTAAAATCGGTTTTAAATAATATCTTTTACGATAAAACTTTAAAGCCAACCGTAGCAGAAATAAAAGAAAGCACCATAACCGGCCGCGAGTATAAAACCATCGATTTTATCCTTCCAGGGCAGCTGGGTTTTTCATTATTAAGTACAGGGGTTTTCGGAACCGCATTTGTATTCTTAAGCCTCCGCCAAACTTTAGTAATTAAACGCTTTTTCGCAACGCCTGTGAGGCGTTCTAGCATTGTAATTGGCGAAGGTATTGCACGTATCGGCTTTGCTTTAATCGGCGCATTATTTATCATTTTAATTGGTCACTTCTTTTTTGGCTTTACACTCGTCCATGGCGCACTCACTATCGTCAATATGCTTATACTGGCCACAATGGGTATTATCGTTTTTATGGGCTTTGGCTTTATTATCTCGGGCATTGCCAAAAACGAGAGCATGGTACCTCCAATATCCAATATTGTAACTTTACCACAGTTTTTACTTTCGGGTACATTCTTTTCAATAGAGGCTTTTCCAAGCTGGCTACAACCCATCAGCAGGGCCTTACCCCTTACCTATTTAAACGATGCCATGCGCAAAGTAGCTTTCGAAGGTGTAGGCTTATGGGATGTTAAATTCCAGATTATGATCCTTTTACTTTGGGGAATAGGCATTTACGCGATAGCCGTGAAGGTATTTAAGTGGGAATAACCAACATGATAAAAGAGAATTTAAAAGATAACTGATTGGTTATCTTTTTTTTTAGAGAAGACTTTTAATATCGGATAATGTTACTTTTTAATTTAACCGATAATTAGTACATTTGGTTATGTGGGATTTTGATCTAGGAGATTTAGAAGAGCTAAAACAACAAATAGATAGGTTGTATGATAAAAAGGCCAAATTGGAAAATTCGAGGCCCTTACCTAATAGTGCCCTACACCGCATCAAAGAAGACCTTACCCTCGAGTGGACTTACAATTCCAACAGTATAGAAGGAAACACCCTAAGCCTAAAGGAAACCCAGATGGTTATACAGGAAGGCATGACAGTTAAAGGCAAATCGTTACGGGAGCATTTCGAAGCCTACAACCACGAAAAAGCAATTGATTACCTGTATGCACTAATAAATAAAAACTATATACTAAGAAGCATTGATATCTTATCATTACATGGTTTGGTACTCCGTAGCATCGAAGATGATTATGCGGGCCGCTTAAGAAACGGAGGTGTGCGTATTGTTGGCGCAAATTTTACGCCTCCCAATTCAAATAAGGTTTCTGATCTATTAGATCAGCTGATTACTTTTATTAACGATAATCCACTAGGGTTAAATGATATTGTATTGTCTACTATTTTCCACCATAAACTGGTTTGGATCCATCCTTTTTTTGATGGCAATGGTCGTACAGTCAGGTTGGCAATGAATCTTTTACTTATGCGTAAAGGCTTCCCTCCTGCTATTATCCTCAAAAACGACAGAAAGAAATACTACGAAGCACTTAACCAGGCCAATAAGGGCAAGTACCATAAACTCTGTTTATTAATGCTACAAGCTCTGGAGCGCTCGTTAAATATCTATATTAATGCATTGCCCAATAATACTTATGGCGATTATGAACCAATTTCTCATATTGTTTCAGAACCTGATGTACCCTATGGGCAGGAGTATGTGAGTTTATTGGCAAGGCAGGGTAAAATAGATGCCTACAAAGAAGGTCGGGATTGGCTCACTACAAAATCGGCAGTGCAAAGTTATATCAAAACACGCAAAAGGCAACGTTAACTTTTTTTAACTTTTTGCAGGTTGATAATGATGTAATTTTACCAAAAAATATTTAATGAAAAATTTGATCATCTTTTGCAGTATTCTATTAATCACCAATACTGCAAAAGCACAGTTTAAATTCCTCGCCAACAATAGTTCAAATCAATATAAGGCTAAAATTTTTGTTGATAGGTGCGAAAGTAACACCTGCGATGGAAAAGCCACTATCATTATATATGATAAAGCAACAGATCGGGAAATAGACACTTTTCATTCAGATGACCTGGAGTTTGGCTTAACAGAAACACAAAATGCGAAATTAGGTTGGCTTGAATTAGGCAAATACCAAACGCCTTTAATTTTCGGTGATTTTAATTTTGATGGACTTGAAGATATCGCGATCAGAAATGGCAGTAAAGGTGCATATTCGAGCCCATCTTATAACGTTTATTTGGCAGCGGCCGAAAACAAGTTTCTATTGAACAACGAACTCACCAAACTGGCCAGCGAAAACCTCGGTATGTTTGATGTAGATAAAAAGCTAAAGCAGGTATCAATCCACCAAAAGGACGGATGTTGTTTTGATAAGACGATAAGCTATAAGTTTGACCCTAAAAAGGGGCTTTACGAGGATTCATCTGTAATTGAAGATTCGAGCATTGCCGACTATGTTACCGTAATTACCCAAAAACTGGTTGATGGCAAAATGAAAAGAACCGTTCAAAAATTTAAGATGAAAGATTATTATAATCAATAAGTCGGATAATATATACTACCCTAACCTAGATCCGTCACCCTGAATTTATTTCAGGGTCTATCCTGCAAGAAAGATGCTGAAATAAATTCAGCATGACGACCGCATTCTAAACAGGATTACGATTTTTCTTTTTAAAGCGCTGCTTTTACTAAAAACGGCAATATTTCTTTCTGGAAGCTCACGAAGTTTTTACGCACATCAGAATCGCTTACCGAGGTAAATGCAAATGAAAAAACAATGCTTTTACTGGCTTTTAGCAAAAAAGCCAACCCTTCTCTTCTGGCGGGGTTATTCTTAAAATTATCCAATTGAAGGTAAGCAGCTAATAACAAAGCCTCAAGCTGATCAGATAAGTGTTTCAAAAACTCCTGTGAGTTTGCATTTTCGCGCACAAAATCCCAGCCGATAAATTCGTTACAGGCCGTAAATGATAAACGGCTGGTTTTCATCACCAGCGCTTTTAAATGCTCTTCTTCTGAAGCGTAACTTACCTTATTATTTAAAATCTCGTGTAGGTTCTGATCCAGATAATCCATCAGAATGCTATCCAATACCTGCTCTTTACTTTCAAAATATTTATAAATCGTTGCTTTGGCAATGCGTGCCTTTTTGGCAATTTCGTTTACGCTGGTTTTATGATAACCGTATTTTCTAAATAATTCTTTGGCAGCCTTTTTTACTGTTTCTTTTATTTTTTCAGCTTCCATTTTAATTGCTTACGTGTAAAAGTGTATTGCCCTGCAATGAAATGTTATATGCTTTTAAGCTTTTTTCGGCAGGTGCTTTTTGCGGACTTCCATCCAATAGCGAAAATTTCGCACCAGAGCAGGGATCGGTTGCGGTTACTCCGCTATCATCAGGTGCTACTTTGCAAATTTTCTCGGGATTTACGGTACTGCAACGATCGAAAGCTACATAAGTGCCAAGTGGCGTTTTAACAATAAGTAACCCACCAATACCATTATTAGGCACTACCAACACATTATTTACCGCTTTGATACTAAACTCTGTTAAAGTAACATTATAGTTTACGGGCACATCCGGAATGTAACCATCTGCTTTACCACAACCTGTAGTTAATACCAGAACAAATAATATGCTGTATAGATATTTCATCATTAAATTAAAGCTGATTTAAATTGCTTTAAGAAACGCGCATCATTCTCAGAAAATAAACGCAAATCCTTAATTTCATATTTGAGGTTCGTAATACGCTCAATACCCATTCCGAATGCAAAACCACTGTATTTTTTAGCATCAATGCCACAGTTTTCCAAAACATTTGGATCTACCATACCGCAGCCCAGAATTTCTACCCAACCACTGTATTTACAGAACTGGCATCCGGCTCCTTTACAGATCGTACAAGAAATGTCCATCTCTGCCGATGGTTCTGTAAAAGGGAAATATGAAGGACGGAAACGCACTTGGGTACCTTCACCATATAATTCCTGTACAAAATAGAACAATGTTTGCTTTAAATCTGCAAATGAAACATTTTCATCAACATATAAACCTTCTACCTGGTGAAAAAAGCAGTGTGCCCTTGCCGAAATGGCTTCGTTACGGTAAACACGGCCCGGCATAATTGCCCTGAACGGTGGTTGCCCCTGCTCCATCATACGTACCTGAACGGACGAAGTATGGGTACGCAAAGCGATGTCGCCTTTTTCGCCCCCTTTTTTAATGAAGAAGGTATCTTGCATATCTCTTGCAGGATGTTCCTCAGGGAAGTTCAATGCCGAGAAGTTATGCCAATCATCCTCAATTTCAGGACCTTCTGCAACTGTAAAACCAAGTTTTGCAAAAATCTCCACAATTTCCCTACGCACTAAAGCTAAAGGATGACGTGAACCAATTTCAAAACCTTCTCCTGGTAAAGTTAAATCCAGTTCTGAATTTTCACTTTTGATATCAGTGCTTTCGGTAGATTCTTTTAAAGTTTGATATTTTGATTCGGCAAGTTGTTTAAACTCGTTTAAAACCTTACCTAACGATCTTTTTTCTTCAACAGAAACAGATTTGAATTCGTCGAAAATCTCTTTAATTACGCCTTTACTTCCTAAATATTTAATACGGAATTGCTCTAACTCGTCTGCTTTTTCAGTTACGAAAGCATTAATTTTTTCGGTATATTGTGTTATTTTGTCCTGTAACATGGCTCCAAATATACAGCAAATTATCTAATAATTTTAAGGTAAGCGGGTTCAAATAATCTGTTTACAATATCATTATAAAAGAAAATGAACCCATAAAGCACAAAAGCCGCTTAAAGCGGCTTTTGTAATTATAGCAGATCTATAAGTTTTAGATTACGCCTAATTCTTTACCTACTTTGGTAAACGCAGCGATTGCTTTATCTAAGTGATGTTGCTCGTGTCCGGCTGATAACTGTACACGGATCCTTGCTTTGCCCTGAGGTACCACAGGGTAAAAGAAACCAATTACATAAATGCCTTCTTCTAACATTTTAGCTGCAAATTGCTGGGCAATCTTAGCATCATATAACATTACCGGAACAATTGGATGGAAACCTGGTTTAATATCAAAACCTGCCGCCGTCATCTTTTCACGGAAATATTTGGTATTGCTTTCTAATTTATCTCTTAATGAGGTAGTTTCGCTCAACATATCCAATACCGCGATTGATGCACCTGCAATGGCCGGAGCTAAGGTATTAGAGAATAAATATGGACGAGAACGCTGACGTAACATATCGATAATTTCTTTTTTACCTGAAGTAAAACCTCCTGACGCACCACCTAAAGCTTTACCTAAAGTACCTGTTATGATATCAATACGATCTATCACGTTAAAATGTTCGTGTGTTCCGCGACCGCTTTTACCAATAAAACCTGTACAGTGCGATTCATCGATCATAATCAAGGCTTCATATTTATCAGCCAGATCAGCAATTTTATCTAGTGGAGCAACAGATCCATCCATAGAGAAAGCACCATCGGTAACAATAATTCTATGTCTGCAGTCTTTGGCAGCAATCAACTGTTTTTCCAAATCTTCCATATCCGCATTTTTATAACGGAAACGTTGTGCTTTACACAAACGCACCCCATCAATAATAGATGCATGGTTTAACTCATCAGAAATAATCGCATCTTCTGCGTTGAACAAAGGTTCGAAAACCCCTCCGTTGGCATCAAATGCAGCTGCATATAAAATGGTATCTTCTGTGCCTAAAAATTTAGAAATTTTCGCTTCTAATTCTTTGTGCACATCTTGTGTTCCACAGATAAAACGCACTGAAGACATTCCATAGCCATGATCGTCGATTGCTTTTTTAGCTGCTTCAATCACTTTTGGGTGAGAAGAGAGTCCTAAATAATTATTCGCGCAAAAATTGGTTACTTCAGCACCGCCGCTTACTTTAATGTCGGCACCCTGAGGCGTAACAATAATCCTTTCGCGTTTAAATAATCCAGCGTTTTCGATTTCTTCAAGTTCTTTTTGAAGAACTGGTTGTAATGTTTTGTACATGGCCTTTTTATATGGTTGATTTTACGCCCAAAGTTATAAAAAAAAGTCTTTTTAGACCTAAAAAGGCAATTTAAACAACATATTTACCAGACAAACGTTTGATTAATCTGACAATCGTTATGATGATTTTTATTTTTGGCAAAATCCAACACTTTAATTATTTTTTTTCGTCGTTAACAAACTTTAACACCTACCTATATGTATAGTCTTAAAAGTTATTCGATATTTATAGCTTACTAATCTACGTATGATAAGAATTTGCGCACTCCTGTTTTTTTGCGGCCTCACCAATTTTGTATTTGCTCAACATTTTACAGTTACAGGCATAGTTAAGGATACCAATGGACAGCCTGTTCCATTTGCATCTGTATATTTAAAGAATACTACAACCGGAACTTCGGCAAATATTGATGGAAAATATTCGGTAAAATTGAAAAGCGGAGAACATACGCTAAGTTTCAGGGCAGTAGGCTATAAACAACAAGAGCACATTGTAAACGTATCAGCAGATCTTTCGCTCAATGTAACACTAACGGCAGAAAGCTATACTTTAGAAAATGTAAACATCAGGGCAAATGCAGAAGATCCGGCCTATGCCATTATCCGCAATGCTATTAAACAAAGAAAAACGCACTTAAATGAGGTTAAGGCTTTTAGTTGCGACGTTTATATTAAAGGCGTACAGCGTTTAAGGGGTGCGCCTAAAAAGTTTTTCGGGCGGGATATCCAAAAAGTTTTAGAACTCGATACCAATCGGAAAGGCATCATTTATTTATCAGAATCGCAGAGTAAGTTTAATTTCAGACGGCCTAATGATGTGCACGAGGAGATGATTTCATCAAAAGTTGCGGGTAGAAACAATGCTTTCAGTTTCAATAAAGCATCTGATTTGATTATCAATTTCTATGATAATTATCTGCTTGAAAATAAATTGAGTGCCAGGGGTTTTATTTCTCCTATTGCAGATAATGCCCTTTTTTATTATAAATACAAGTTACTTGGCGAAAGCAAAGAAAACGGAGAAACCATCCATAAAATAGAAGTTATCCCACGCCGTGAAAATGACCCGGTTTTCAGGGGGATTATTTACATTGTTGATGATAGCTGGAGAATTTACAACACTGATGTATACCTTACTAAAAACTCAGGCATCAATTTTATCGATACATTGAACATTAGTCAACAATTTACAAAAGTGAATGAGGTGTACATGCCAACTTCCATTAATTTTCAATTTGCAGGCAATGTACTGGGCTTTAAAATTGCCGGTTATTTTGTAGGTATTTATAGCAATTATAATCTAAATCCTCAGTTTCCTAAAAACTTTTTCAGTGGCGAAATTCTAAAAGTAACCGAAATGGTGAATAAGAAAGATTCTGTTTACTGGAAAAACAACAGACCTATTCCTTTAACTGATGACGAGAAAATCAACTACGTTAAAAAAGATAGTGTTGCCAAGTTAAAAGAGTCAAAAAAATACCTCGATTCGTTAGAAAAAGACAATAACAAATTTGGGATAGGCAAATTGTTGTTGCATGGATATAGTGTTAATGATAGATATGATAAGGAGTACTGGTCGTTCGACCCTGTACTTAGGGCTATATTTTATAATACGGTAGAAGGTTTCGCCATCAAATATGGGGTTACTTATAGAAAGGAATTTGAGAATAGAAGATCTTATTCTATTCGTCCTGAATTAAGGTATGGTTTTGCCAACCAAAAACTTACCGGAAGCTTAACCGGTAGTTATTATTACAACCCACTTAAACGGGCCAGTGTAGGAGCCTCGTTCGGAAACGGAATTTTCGATCTGAATAATCTGGGCTCGATGACTACTCTGGGCAATACCATCAACTCATTATTTTATGAAAAAAACTTCGCTAAGTTTTATGAAAAGAGTTTTGTTAATATCAATACCACACGAGAACTGGCGTCAGGCTTGCAGGGAAGCGTAAGCGTAGATTACAGCCGGAACAAAACGTTAACCAACAACTCTACGTTTAAAATTATCGATGCCAAGGAAAGAGATTTTACCTCGAACAACCCTTTTAGTCCGACGGTAGAAACGCCACTTTTCCCTACCTATAATTCGTTAAGTGCAACAGCAAGTTTAACCTATACTTTCGGACAGAAATATATTACCCGCCCGGATGGCAAATTTTACACCGAATCAAAATTCCCTAAAATTACTGTATTGTATAAAAAGGGATTTAATGGAGTATTAAACAGTGATGTTGATTATGATTTTGTAAAGCTTGAGGTTTCTCAGGACAGAATCGGATTAGGATTATGGGGTTATACTTCATTTTTGGCAGGTGTGGGCAAGTTCCTGAATAACAAAAACATGTATTATCCTGATTTCAAGCATTTCGCAGGTAATATTTCCACCATCTTCCCTCCTAATTTAAGGAAGTTTCAATATTTAGACTTTTACCAGTTTAGTACCAACCAACAATATTTTGAAGCCCACTTAGAGCATAATTTTGCCGGTTTCTTTATGAATAAAATTCCTTTACTGCGTAAAGCGAAACTAGAAGAATTTATCGGTGGGGGTTATTTATCTTCACCTGAAAAAAGAAATTACAAAGAATTTTACTTTGGTATCCAGCGCCTGGTATTAAGGGCCAGTTACGGTTTCGCTTATGATGGTGGCACTAAATTAACCCAAGGATTTAGAATATCGTACGGCTTCTGATGAGGTTGAAGGTAGTAAGGCTGAAGGTAAACCCTGAACCTTCAGCCTTACTACCTTCAACCTTTCTTTCTTACGCCTTTTCGCCTTCAACCTTTTTTACTATCTTTGCCCCGCTTTAAACGCCGTTTGCAACGGTATCAACAGCGTTATGAAAAAATATCAAACATTACTTTACTATTGCTATAGTTACATAGCAGAGGCAGAGCAATTTGCTGCCGATCACCTTAAATTTTGTAAATCACTGGATTTAGTTGGTCGTATTATCGTTGCCGATGAAGGTTTAAATGGAACCGTTTCTGGTACCGCTGAAGCTTGCGAAGCTTATATGGAAGCCGTACATGCCGATGAAAGATTTGCCAAAACCGAATTTAAGATCGATAATGTTGAAGAGCCTTCTTTCCTGAAAATGCACTGCCGTTACAAATCAGAGATTGTACATTCAGGTTTAAGAGATACTTCGATTATTAATCCGAACGAAAAAACAGGAAAACATTTAGAACCGGTTGATTTCATGAAAATGAAAGATGATAAGGATGTTGTAATCCTTGATGTGCGTTCTAATTACGAACATAACCTGGGCAAATTTAAAAATGCGGTAACGCTTGATATCGAGAATTTCCGTGATTTCCCTGAGCAGATTAACCAGCTTGCCCAATATAAAGACAAGAAAATATTAACCTATTGCACTGGTGGCATTAAATGCGAAAAAGCATCTGCCCTACTTTTGCACCACGGCTTTAACGATGTGTACCAATTACATGGTGGCATTATTAAATACGGAAAAGAAGCTGGCGGAAAAGATTTTGAAGGCAAATGTTATGTTTTCGACAACCGAATTGCTGTTGATGTAAACGAGGTAAACCCTACTATTGTGTCAGTTTGTTATAACTGTGGTAAAACTACACCGAAGATGATCAACTGTGCCAATCCGGAATGTAACGAGCACATTACCCAGTGCGATGAGTGCGGCGATGAATTGCAAGGCTGCTGCTCAACGGTATGCACCACCAATCCGCGCAAACGTCCTTATGATGGTACGGGTTATTATGTGAAGGTTCCGCAGCCGGTGGCAGTGAAAGGTTAGATCTGGCTTATTGCCTATTGGTTCATGGTCGATTGTCCAATAGTTGATATCCAATTTAATAGAATAAATCGATATTAGAGGCCATAATATGGAGAGAGATAATTATATTTATTTCAAATTCAACGTTATGGCTTTCAAATTTGAAGAACTAAAAGTTTGGCAAATTTCATTAAATCTCAGCAACGAAATAGATATTATTGAAAAAAATTTCCCACGGATAGAACTATTTAGCCTCTCCAATCAAATTAAAAAAGCAGCAGATTCAGTAAATCTTAACATTGCTGAGGGCTGCATGGGCCAGTCAAAAGCCGAATTTAAAAGGTTTCTAACCTATTCTGTCCGTTCTGGTTTGGAGGTGGTAAGCTGTCTTTTTATGGCTTCATCAAGAAATTACATCACCGAACTCGAATTTAAAAGACTTTATTCTGAGTATGAACAACTTTGTAAAATGATATCGAAGTTGAAGGCTTCGCTATAAGAATGGTAATTAATTTTTGGTTGATGGTTCATGGTTGATTGTCAGGTAGCCATAGAGTAGACTCCGACAACAAAGCAATAACCATGAACGAATTGCCTGAGCAATTTGGCTATCAACCATCAACTAAAAAAACCATCAACCCTAGGTTACCATTAAACTATCGCCTGTATTAAACAATTTTTCATTTACTTTGTGTATAATGGCTTTATCCAGTAACCATTTTATGCTAAACTATTTCCGTTTCCTATTACTGCTTTCGTGCTTCACCATAAATACCTATGCATCAGAAATTAAAAGCATTGGTGTACCTTACATAGAAAATTACCCCAAATCTGTTTATTCGTCCGGTAATCAAAACTGGAGTATCACAAAAGATAAAAATGGCGTGATGTACTTTGGCAATGCTGAAGGACTTCTCACTTTTGATGGCCGTTACTGGCAGAAATACCAGCTTCCTAACCGGCAGATTGTTAGATCGGTGGCTACAGACAATAAAGGAAGAATTTACACCGGTGGTTTTGGCGAATTTGGTTTCTGGGCAATTAGAAGCAACAAATTAAGTTATAATTCACTCATTAATCTGTTGCCAAAAGGTATCAAAATCAATGATGAGGTATGGAAAATTTATGTAGACCAGGATCGGGTAATTTTTCAGTCTTTTTCCAAAATCTTCATCTACAAAAACAATAAAATCGAAGTGGTAAAATCGCCATCTTCCTTTTTGTTTCTGCATAAAGTGCGTAACAGGTATCTTATCGAGGTATTGGAAAAAGGCCTATTCGAACTGATTGGGAACAAACTGACTCACATTCCAAACAGTGAGAAACTGGGTAAAGAAGGTATTCTTTCTATCTTACCCAATAAAACTGATGGCTTCATTATCGGCACCAGCAAAAATGGCTTATTTACTTATGATGGGAAGGATTTTGTACCTTTAAATACGCCAGCCAATAGTTATTTAAAAACCTATCAGCTTAACAATGGGGTAAGTTTATTGGGCAAATACTTTGCTTACGGCACCATCCTCAACGGTTTAATTATTATTGATGAAAACGGAAGGGTTGTACAGCGCATCAATAAATCAAGCGGGCTACAGAACAATACCGTTTTAAGTTTATATGCCGATAACGAACAAAACCTATGGACTGGGCTTGACAATGGAATCGACCGTATAGAGCTTAATTCGCCCCTATATTTCTATTTTGATAAAACCGGACAGTTTGGAACGGTTTATTCAAGCATTATATTTAACAATAAGATTTATCTGGGTACCAATCAGGGTTTGTTTTACAGTGAGTGGTCGCCAGATAATTTATTGCCTTTTAATTTTAGACTGATCCCAAATTCGCAAGGGCAGGTTTGGGAACTGGCCATTATTGATAACGAACTGATTTGTGGTCACAATAGTGGTACTTTTAAGGTAAATGGTGATCAAATTAACTGGTTATCCAGAACTTCAGGAGGCTGGACAATTAAAAAGCTAAACTCTAATCCAAATTACCTGGTTCAAGGCACCTATACAGGACTTTCTCTTTTTACAGAATCTCCGGGTTCAGGATTAAAATTTGTGTCGAAGATTGGAGGATTTGATGCACCATCAAGATATGTAGAGCAAGACAATAAAGGAGATATTTGGGTAGCACATGCCTATAAAGGCTTATATAAATTGAGTTTAAGCCCAAACTACAACAGTGTAACCAGTGTTAAATATTTCGACGAAAAGAATGGCTTGCCTGGCAATTACAACATCAATATATTCAATTTAGAGAACAAAATTGTCTTTTCTTCAGATGCGGGTTTTTATACTTATGATGAGTTAAGCGATAAATTTACCAAATACACAGCGCTTAATAAAGAGCTTGGTTCATTCCAATCGTCCAATAAAATTATCAATGCTGGCGGCAAAAAATATTGGTTTATTAACCATGGTAAAACAGCTTTGGTCAATTTTAGTGAGCCGGGAAAGGTAGAAATAGATTCGAACCAATTCAGCATCTTAGATGGCCGAATGGTACAATATTATGAAAACATCAGCCGCATCAGTAATTCCATTTACCTGATCAGTGTAGATGATGGTTTCGTAATTTACAACCCAACTGCGCAGCTCAACCAGCAGAAACAAAAACTTCCTGCTGTTTTGATCAGGCATGTAGAGGATATTACGGATAAATTTTCGCTTATTAGTGAGGCCGGGAACAGTGAGGAAGCAACCGAGATCCAGAACAGCCGTAACAATATCCGTATTTCTTACGCATTGCCCTATTACCGGCAGGCTAAGGTTAAATATCAGATTTATTTAGAAGGTTACTCCCGCGCCTGGTCTGACTGGAGTTATTCCCCACAAAAAGATTTTACCAATTTAAGTGCAGGAAAGTATGTTTTTAAGGTTAGGGCAAAGATAGATGACAGTACGGTGAGTGAAGAAACCGTTTATAAGTTTACCATTTTACGCCCCTGGTACCTGAATAACTGGGCCATATTGTTTTATGCGGTTCTGTTTGTGATCGTACTGATTATGGGCAAGAAAATTTATGAAAGAAAGCTGCAAAGGGATAGTCAGAAAATAAGCGACCGCTTGCAGGCCGAGCAGGAAGAAATATTAAAACAGGAAGCCGAAACCAACGAGAAACAGATTATCAAACTTCAAACAGAAAAACTGCAGGCCGAACTGGCTTCAAAGAACAGGGAACTGGCTAATTCTGCCATGACCCTGGTTTACAAGAATGAGCTGCTTCAAAAACTGAGTGACGAAATCACCAAATTAAAGGATGAGAATGGCAAAAAGCTTTCTGATGATCAAACACGCAAAATCCAGAAAGTAATTAATGATGGTATGAATGATGAGCGGGATTGGCACCTGTTCGAAAACAGCTTTAATGAAGCACACGAAAGTTTCTTTAAAAAATTAAAAGCACAGCATCCAGACCTTGTTCCGAATGATTTAAAACTCTGCGCCTACCTGAGGATGAATATGAGCAGTAAAGAAATGTCATCTCTATTGAATATCAGTTTACGCGGGGTAGAAATCCGCAGATACCGTTTACGTAAAAAACTAGAAGTACCTCACGATAAAAATTTAACAGAATTTTTGATGGAACTTTAATCCTTTATAACAGCTCTATTTCTTGCATTTTTGAGCTGTAAAACTGAGCAAAAGTTACACTGATAAAACCTACAAAAAACAACAATACAGCCTAATTCTACTCTTCCTTACAGAATTAACACTACATCATTACCTCTCATGGTCGTTTTTATAACCCCACAAAACACTTAGTGTTATTTGTACACTTGTGTATATGTTAATATTATGTTAAAATCCAAAAAACTGCGTTTTTAGGCTAAAATCGCATTTGGTTTAATGATGTGAGATACCCCACAAAGCGATATGATGTATTAATGTAGAGGTACAAACACTTGCACATCAGCAAAAACAACCTCACATTTAACTAACAATTAAACTAAAATTTATAATAAAGCATGAAAAGAATCTTTACAAGAATTTCTGTTCTCGCTGCATTTTGTTTGCTAACAATTAACGTAGCATTAGCGCAAAACATTACCATAAAAGGTAAAGTAATTGATGGAGGTGACAAAACTCCATTACCAGGCGTATCTATTCTAATTAAAGGCACACAAGGCGGCACACAAACAGATGGAAACGGTAACTACTCCCTTAGCGCGCCGGCCAACGCTACATTAGTATTCAACTTTGTAGGTTATACAGCACTTGAGCAGGCTGTAAATAATCAAACTACCATTAATGTATCATTAGTATCATCAACACAACAGTTAGAGCAGGTTGTGGTTGTGGGTTATGGTACGCAGAGAAAAATTGATGTTACAGGATCAGTAGCTTCAGTAAAAGGTGAAGAAATTTCAAAGCAGGCATCGGTAAATCCGGTAAGTGCTTTGCAAGGAAAAGTTGCGGGTGTATCTATTACCAACAATGGTTCACCTGGCTCGTCACCACAAATTACCATCCGTGGTACAGGTACAGTTTATGGTAACACAGGCGTACTATACGTAGTTGATGGTGTTTGGTATGATGAAATAAGTTTCCTTAATCCAAGCGATATTGAAAATTTAAGTATCCTGAAAGATGCTTCTTCCCAGTCAATCTATGGTATCCGTGCGGCAAATGGTGTAGTTTTAATTACTACTAAAAAGGGTAAATCAGGCGATCCGGTAATTAGTTATAACGGATCGGTTGGCTTTAAGGCCGTTACCAATCAGGTTGAAATGGCAAACGCAACAGAGTATGCAACCATAATTAATGAACTATCTGCTTCTAATGGAGCAGATCCATTATTTGCTAACCCCGCATCTTTCGGTACAGGAACCAATTGGTATAATCAAGGTTTTAGAAATGCATTACAAACCAATCATCAGATATCTGTGAATGGTGGAAGCGAGAAAACAACCTATAACTTTTCGTTAGGTTATACCAACGAGGATGGTATTGTAAAAACACAAAATTATCAACGTTATACCGCAAAACTTTCTAACGATTTTCAGGTTTTAAAACCCTTAAAAATAGGTTATACCGTTTCTGCTACAGCAATTAACACAAATGATATTAATGACGCTATTTTCCGTCAACTATATACAGCTGGACCAGTTGTTCCTGTTTACTATTCTGATGGAAGTTATGGTGATGCGAACGATTTTAGTTTAGGTGGTGGTAATAACTTTAACCCTCAGGTTACTTTAGATTATTTTAATCAGAAAACCAAAAACTATCGTTTCAACGGAAGTGTATATGCAGAACTGACCATTGCTAAAAATTTTACATTCAGAACAAGTGCGGGTGGAGATTTTGCACAAAAAGAAGTAAGAGGATATACACCGCTTTATTCTGCTACCCAAGCACAGAGAACTACACAAAGTACATTAACGGTTAATAGGGAAGAAAACAGAAATTGGATTCTGGAAAACACCTTGACTTATAAAAATACATTTGGTGATCATAACATTACCGTATTAGCTGGTACAACAGCGCAAAGAAGAAAAATGTACTATATTAATTCTACTGCATTTGATGTTCCATATTCGAGTGAAGGGGATTTATATCTTTCTTTAGGAACTGCTGCTACACGTACAGTAGTTGATGGGGGTAGTTTAAATACTTCAGCATCTTACTTTGGCCGTATTAATTATTCATACAAAGACCGTTACTTATTAAATGCAACAATCCGTAGAGATGGTGCTTCACAATTTTATGGTGGTGGCGATCTGTGGGGTAACTTCCCGGCAGTGGGTGCAGGTTGGGTAATCAGCAGCGAAGATTTCATGAAAGATCAAAAAGTTGTGAATTATTTAAAACTGAAAGGTTCGTGGGGTAAAGTAGGTAATGCTGGCGTTCCAATCAATCCTACAACTTTAACGGTTTCGCAAGGCGGGAATTTAGTTGCGTTTTATAATGGTGTAGGCTACACCGGAGCAAATGTTAACTCTTTAGTACCCTCATTCCTAAACTGGGAGCGTACTACAGGTACAGATATTGGTTTAGAAGCTAGATTTTTAGATAATCGATTAACCATTGAAACTGGAGTTTATAATAAAAAAACTGAACAGGCGATTTTCGAAATCCCTATTTTAACTTCAATCGGTACAGCTTCAGGAAAATTAATCGGTAATCAAGCTGATTTTCAAAACCGCGGTTTTGAATTCTTGGCAACTTATGCAGATAAATCAAAAAGTGGTTTCAGCTATTCGGTTAGTGGTAACATTGGTATAAACAACAACAAGGTATTATCAGTTGTGACAGGTTTAAATCCTATTTATGCAGGTGGTGCGGGCATCTCAAACGGTGCTTTGGCAACGCGTACCATTCAGGGCGACCCAATTGGTGCCTTCTTCGGCTACAAAGTTGCAGGTATCTTTCAAACAGCTGCAGAGGTTGCAGCTTCCGCTCAAAAAGCAGACGCTAAGCCTGGTGATTTTAAATATATTGACCAAAATGGTGATGGGGTGATTGATGGGAAAGATCGAGTTGTATTGGGTAACCCTAACCCTAAATTTAGTTACGGTTTAAATACGACTTTCGGCTATAAAAACTTCGATTTATCTCTAGATATCCAGGGTGTAGCAGGTGTTGATGTTTATAATGCCAATATTGCTTACCGTTTTGGTAACGAAAATTTCAGTAAGGATTTTTACGATAACAGGTGGCATGGTGCCGGAACATCTACCGAATATCCTTCTGCTAATGTGGGTTCAACCAGAAATGCCGCTCCAAATTCATTTTATGTAGAAGATGGTTCTTATATACGAGTTAGAAACATCCAGCTGGGCTATGCTTTACCTTCGGCATTAACTGCCAAATGGAAAATACAGAGGATAAGGGCTTTTGTTGATGCACAAAATGCCATAAACCTTTTCGGTTACAAAGGCTTTACACCTGAAATTGGTGGCACACCAACCAATGCAGGAATTGATGCTAGTGTTTATCCTTTGGCTGCAACCTACAGATTTGGTCTTCAAGTTACTTTCTAATAATAAAGCAATGAAAATAAATTATAAAAATAATTACATACAAAAGATTGGACTTATTGCTTTATGTTCCGGTCTATTCGTATTGCCTGCATGTAAAAAAAGTTTTTTAGATGTAGATCCTCAGGCACAACAACCAGCAGTTACTTTCTGGAAAACGCAAGATGATGCCACAAAAGCAGTTAATTCTATCTATGCTAATCTGCGTAGTAACGAAAATACAGGCTTTTCTGCAATAGCAATTGAAAGTATGGCTGGAGATGATGCCGAAAAAGGTAGTGCGCCAAATGATGCAACATATTATAATGATTACGATAATTTCACTGTTTCTTCAACCGAAGGACAATTACAGGGTTTTTGGACCGGCCAATATCAAAATATAAATTTATGCAACCAGGTATTGGATAATATCCCTGCCATAAGCATGGATGCAACACTAAAAACCAGGTATTTGGCAGAGGCTAAATTTGTACGTGCCTATTCTTATTTCAGATTGGTTCGTGCCTATGGTGATGTACCTTTACGTTTAAACGTACCTAAAGATGCTTCTGAATTTAATATTCCAAGAACACCTAAAGCACAGGTATGGGCCGCCATCGAAAAAGATTTAGATGACGCAGCAGCAGCATTGCCACAGGCATATCCGGCAGCCGATTTAGGCAGAGCAACCAAAGGTGCTGCATTGGCTTTACATGCAAAAGTAGCTATGTATCAACAAAAATGGGCACAGGTACTATCTTTAACCAATACCGTTATGACCATGGGTTATGATCTTTATCCTGTTTATCAGGAGGGTTTCCGAACCAATCACGAAAACAATATCGAATCGGTTTTTGAAATTCAATGCGAACTTATCCCTAGTATTCCAGGTTCTGCTACTTCACAGTATAGTCAAATCCAAGGAGCAAGAGGTAACACACCTGATTTAGGTTATGGCCTTAATGTACCTACCGCAACATTAGATGCAGCTTATGAAGTTGGTGACGTAAGACGTAATGGCACCATACTTTACAGGGGGGAAACTACGCCACAGGGTGATCCGATTTCGCAAGGTGTTGCAAACCCAATGTACAATGAGAAAGCATACGTAACCTTCAACCAGATCATTTCAGGCTTTAATCAGGGTGCACAACAAAATGTAAGGGTACTTCGCTTTGCTGAAGTTTTGTTAATGAACGCCGAAGCAGCTAACGAGCAAGGAGATGTAACCTTAGCTAAAACTTCGCTAAACCGTGTACGTGCTCGTGCCCGTGGGGGTGTAGCCGGAGTTGTGCCTGATGTAACTACTTCTGATAAAGAAGCCTTACGCCAAGCCATCTGGAAGGAAAGGTTTTTAGAATTGGCTATGGAGTATGATCGTTATTTTGATGTGATTCGCCAGGGTCGTGCAGCCACAGTATTTGGCGCTAAAGGATGGAAAGCTGGCAAAAACGAAGTTTGGCCAATACCTTCAACCGAAATCGATAAAAGTGCGGGTACGTTAACGCAAAACCCAGGTTATTAACCTCATAATTTAATAAAAATGAAAACAAGATATTTTATAATGATGGCAGCTGTAGCCTTGGGATTATCATCCTGCCAGAAAAAATTTGATCCATCCAGTTATGCCCCAGATTTAAACATCGGTGGATACACAAGTTCAAAACAAGTTGCTACAACAAACCTTGTGGCTCATTGGGCTTTTGATGGCAGCTTAATAGATAGTGTAACTAATACAAATGGCACTAACACCGGAACTACTTTTGGTACGGGTGTTAAAGGCAAATCTCTACAGGGTGGAACCGATAAGTATTTTTTAAGTGTTCCTTCAGCTAAAGTTTTAGGCTTAAAAAGTTTTACCATTAACGAATGGGTAAACACTCCACCGCCATCTAATGGCATTATCGCATTGTTTAGCCTTTCTAACAAATCTGAATTTTGGGGGAACTTAGAAATATTTATTGAAAATGGCAGCACCAATCTAAATGGCACATTAAAATTTGTTTTCACTAACAATGGTACTGGTGATAAAACCTATGCCGTTGCCAATGTGGTTAACTTTTTCGATAAATGGAATGCCCTTGCGGTTTCGTACGATGAAACTACATCTATGGTTAAAGTATATGTTAATGGTTCAAGAGTAAGTGCTGGTACGCTAGCAGGCATAACAGGCCCATTAAATTTTGTTAACTCTGGCAATTTGGTATTTGGTACCACACAATTTATGACTACTCCAAGCCAAACAACCAGCCATAGTAAAGAGCCATGGGCAAGTTTTCTAACTGGCCAATTAGATGAAGTTAAAATCTTTAACAAAGCATTATCTGATGCAGAAATAGGCTCAATTGCAAAATTAGAAGGAAGAGGAAAATAATTTTCTCTGCCATTACATGAAAAATTAACAGGGCCGCCACATAGCGGCCCTATTTAAAATACACATAACATCTTTTTAAACCATAAAAGGAAAATGATCACAACTAAAACAATAATAATTTGAACAATAAAAACTAAAAACCATCATTATGAAAAAAAATCTAAAATTTTACGCCTTAATTATTTTATCGGTCTTTTGTTTATTTTCTTGCAAAAAAACCGATGAAAATGTTGAACCTTCTCAAACAAAAAATGATGCAGTGCTCACCTACATCAAGAGTTTAGGCTTTTCAGCTAACTCAATTAAAGACATTGGAAATGAATACCTCGTGGATGGTGATATTACTTTCGCCAAAAACATGGAAATCCCCATCAATAAAAGTCAGAAAGTAGAAAATAATCTGGTATTAACTGATCGCCAAATGTCAATACCATCTATTACTGACCATAAAACTGGTCAGTATTACGGAGGCTCATTAGTTAATCAAACAAACCGTATCAATGTTAGGATTATGGTAGATCCATCGATAAGCAGCATGATTAACGAAATCAATTCGGCGATAGGGCAATGGAATAATGAACCTTCAGGCATTTTCTTTAGCATCGTTTCCAGCGGATCTTATGATATTCTAATAAAAGACGCTAATTTAGGTGCAGGTGGATGCGGCAGAGCCCGTTTTCCTTTAAATGGTAAAGCAGGCGACTTAGTAGAAATAAATAAAAGTTACATTTCAGGGAACAGCTTTGATCAAAGACAAAGAACCATTACTCACGAGCTGGGGCACACAATTGGTTTCCGCCACACAAACTGGTCTGCAAACGGAGAATATCAGAATGATAGTGATCTTATCGGAACACCTGTTACAGCCATTGATGTACCCAATGCGGGCGGAACCGATGCAAATTCATTGATGAATGGAGGCCAGTGTGGTATTGGCGCAGCCTATCTATCTGCTAAAGATAAATTGGCGTTCATTAACTTATATCCAAGAATATTTTATAGTGCTGCAGTTAGTCAAAACTTTACCCAAACAAACTGTAGTACAGGAACCCCTGATGTTGTTCCATTCAGTATTCCTGCCGGAACTTATACTTCACAGACTTCACAAGCAGACGCAGATCAAAAAGCGGCCGATGCACTGGCAAGTCAGGGCCCAGCAAATGCCAACTATATAGGCACATGTGGTGGTACAAAACCTAAATTTACTTTAAGTAACTCATCATATAGAACAATTACAGTAAATATTATACGTCCAACAGGTGTTAATTATTTTACCATAGAGTTAAGAAATTATCAAACAGGAGTAGTAACCTATAGCACAGCAACCTCTAGTTCAGGTACTGTTTCTGTTGGTTCTTCAGGCTATTATGGAATAGCCGTAGTTGTTTACACTTCTCAGGGTTCAGTAAGCATTCCTGCAGAAGGTATATATGTTAATTAATAAATAAAACAAGTTTATGGAGAGGGTTACTGGCCCTCTTTATAAACTATAATTTAGCTAAATGTCAAAATTTAAAAATGTACTTGCATTCATCTTTATATTAAATCTCTTCGCGTGCAAAAAAAGCGATACACCTGCACCGGTTGATCCGCCTGTTACACCAACATCTTTCGCTTTTAGCGATTTAAAGGTAAACGACGCTTACAGTGGTTTTACCTATTATGGCTTAAACAATAGCCCTATTATCAAAATAACATTCTCATCACCAATCAATTCCACTTCTATAAGTGGCAATGTTACCCTCAGCGATGCCTCCGGAACTCCGGCCGCATTCACTTCCAAATTAGAGAATAACGATAATACGATTGTAATTACCGCTACGGCATTACAACCTATTACTAAATATATTTTAAACGTTAATAACAACTTATCATCAAAAACCGGTGGCAAACTTCAATCTGCCGTTGCCGTAAACCTGATTACTGCTGTAGATGATGCAGATAAATTTGCCCGCATCAGTGATGACGAACTATTAACTTTAGTACAAAAACAGACTTTTAAATATTTCTGGGATTTTGCACACCCAACCAGCGGCCTCGCGAGGGAAAGAAATACATCAGGTAATACCGTAACTTCCGGTGGATCGGGTTTTGGGATCATGACCTTGGTTACCGGTATTAGCAGGAATTTCATCAGCAGAACTGATGGATTGGCGAGGATCCAAAAGATGGTATCCTTTTTAAAAACCGCCGATCGCTTTCATGGCGCCTATCCACATTGGCTGGATGGCAGTACAGGAAAAGTAATTCCGTTCAGTACAAAAGACAATGGTGGCGACCTTGTTGAGACTTCATTTTTAATGGCAGGCCTAATTACAGCCCGTCAATACTTTAATGGAAATGATGCAGCAGAAACTACGTTACGAGCTGATATTAATGCCATTTATAATGGCGTGGAATGGAGCTGGTACAGAAAAGATAATAGTAATACACTTTACTGGCATTGGAGCCCTAATTATAATTGGGACATGAACCTACCTATTAAAGGCTGGAACGAGTGCCTCATCACTTATGTGATGGCTGCAGCCTCCCCTACTTACTCCATCTCTAAAACCGTTTATGATACTGGCTGGGCACAAAATGGAGCAATGAAAAACGGAAACACCTATTATGGGGTACAACTGCCTTTAGGTACGGCCAATGGTGGCCCATTATTTTTTTCGCACTATTCTTTCCTGGGCATCAATCCAACAGGTTTAACCGACGCTTACGCAAATTACGAAACACAGACTAAAGCACACACGCAGATTAATTATAATTATTGCAAAGCCAATCCGCTCGGGAACTATGGTTATGGCGAAAATTGCTGGGGCCTAACGGCGAGTGATATCCCTAACGGATATACTGCGAGTGCACCGGGCAATGATGTGGGCGTAATTGCCCCAACTGCAGCTTTATCGTCTTTTCCTTACACGCCAGCCGAATCGATGCAGGCGCTAAAATATTTTTATTATAAGATGGGCAACAAAACCTGGGGAGATTATGGTTTTTACGATGCTTTCTCCCTAAAAGATCAATGGTTTGCTTCTTCTACCCTGGCGATAGATCAGGGGCCAATAGTTGTGATGATCGAAAATTATAGAACCAAATTAATCTGGAACTTATTTATGTCGGCCCCTGAAGTTAAAGCAGGCATGAAAAATCTTGGTTTTAGCAGCCCCAATCTTTAACATTATACATCAGCAATGAAATTTATATTCCGAAACTTCCTCTTATTATCGTTTACCCTTTTTACGCTATCATCATGTGCACAGCGTGAAAAACAGACCTACAATCCAGATCTAAAGATCAAAAAAAACCTTTCCGATATTGAATTATTGGATCTGGTGCAAAAACAGACCTTCCAATACTTTTGGGATGGTGCTGAACCAACTTCTGGCGCGGGCAGAGAGCGTTTTCATGTAGATAATGTGTATCCGGACAATGATAAAAACACGGTAGCTACAGGTGCAACAGGTTTTGGTTTGATGGCCATTCTGAGTGGGGTTGACAGAGGTTATGTAACAAAAAAAGAAGGACTTGAAAGATTAAATAAAATATTGAATTTCCTATCAAAAGCCGATCGTTTTCATGGCGCATGGTCGCATTGGATAAACGGTGAAACAGGAAAAGTACGTCCATTTGGACAAAAAGATAATGGAGGTGATTTAGTGGAGACCTCATTTGTTGCACAGGCTTTAATCTGTATCAACGAATACTATAAAAATGGAACCGAGCCTGAAAAAGCTGTGGCAAAAAAAGCTGATGAACTTTGGAAAGGAATCGATTTTAACTGGTTCCGCAACGGAAAAAATGTATTGTACTGGCATTGGTCGCCAGAGTACAACTGGGAAATGAATTTCCCCGTAAAGGGCTACAACGAATGTTTGATTATGTACGTTATGGCAGCCTCATCCCCTACTCATACCATACCAGCCGAGGTTTATCATGAAGGCTGGGCAAGAAAAGGGCAGATTAAAACTAATTTCAACTTTTATGGCCATCCCTTCACTTTAGATTATCAGGGTCAGAAAAAATCAGTTGGTCCTTTGTTTTGGGCGCATTACTCTTACCTGGGTTTAAACCCTAAAGGATTGAAAGATCGTTATGCCGACTATTGGGAAAATAATGTAAACCATACCCTTGCCATACACGATTATTGCGTAGCCAACCCAAAGAAATTTAAAGGTTACGGCGAAAATAACTGGGGTTTAACAGCCAGTTATTCGGTAAAAGGCTATGCAGCGCATAATCCGCAGGAAGACTTTGGCGTAATTTCCCCTACCGCTGCCATATCATCCATTCCATACACGCCAAAAGAATCGATGAAGGTTATCAGACATCTTTATGAAGATCTTGGCGATAAAGTTTGGGGTAAGTATGGTTTCTATGATGCTTTTTCTGAAACCGATAACTGGTATCCGAAAAGATATTTAGGCATCGACCAGGGACCAATGGTGGTGATGATCGAAAACTACAGATCAGGACTGCTTTGGAAATTATTTATGGGGAATAAAGATGTTCAAAACGGATTAAAGAAATTAGGCTTCGAATATCCGGCTTCAAAAAATTAAAATGAGAAAGCTAATCACAATAATATTTTTGATTTACACCGTTTCTGCATTTGCACAAAAGCAGAAAACCTATTGCAACCCTATCAATATCGATTATGGTTACACGCCTATCGAATCTTTTACCGAATGGGGTAAACACCGTGCTACTGCCGATCCGGTAATCGTAAACTATAAAGGAGATTTTTACCTTTTCAGCACCAACCAATGGGGTTACTGGCACAGTGCCGATATGCTGAACTGGAAATTCCACGAAAAAAAATTCCTTCGTCCCTGGAATAAAACTAAGGATGAACTTTGTGCACCCGCCGTGGGTATTGTGGGCGATACCATGGTTGTTTTTGGCAGTACCTATACTAAAAACTTCACCCTTTGGGGAAGCACAGATCCTAAAGGGAATAAATGGTTTCCATTGGTCGATTCTTTAGAAATTGGTGGCTGGGATCCTGCATTTTTTACCGATGATGACGGTAAGTTTTACATGTATAATGGGAGCAGCAACAATTACCCGATGTATGGCGTAGAACTAGACCGCAAAACTTTTCAGCCAAAAGGTACCCGTATGCCAATGTACCTCCTTCAAAGCTGGAGATATGGCTGGCAGCGTTTCGGCGAATATATGGACGATACTTTCCTCGATCCCTTCGCCGAAGGCGCATGGATGACCAAACACAACGGCAAATATTATTTCCAGTATGGAGCCCCGGGAACCGAATTTAGTGGCTATTCCGATGGTGTAGTAGTGGGTACTAAACCTTTGTTCTACGATACACCTACAACTCCGCAGTCAGATCCTTTGAGTTATAAAGGCGGTGGCTTTTCACGTGGTGCAGGTCATGGTGCAACCTATCAGGATAACAGCAAAAATTACTGGCATGTTTCTACCAGCATTATCTGTGTAAAAAATACCTGGGAACGTAGAATTGGTATCTGGCCAACAGGTTTTGATAAAGATGATGTAATGTGGACCAATACTGCTTTCGGCGATTATCCGCTTTATTTACCATCTGAAAGAAAAGAAGGTGGGCCTGCCGGACCAGGCTGGATGCTTATTAATTATAAAAAACCGGTAACCGTTTCGTCTACTTTAGGAAGCTTTAATGCCAATAATGCCGTTGATGAAAGTATCAAGACCTACTGGAGTGCAAAAACAGCCAATAATGGCGAATGGATCCAGACTGATCTTGGCAGTCTTGCAACCGTTAATGCCATACAGCTCAACTATGCTGATCAAGATGCTGAATTTTTAGGGAAACAGATCGGAATTTACCACCAATACAAAATCCTTTCCTCAACCGATGGAAAAAAATGGAGTATCCTGGTTGATAAAAGTCAGAACAAAACTGATGTTCCGCATGATTACATCGAACTCCAAAAACCAGTAAAAACAAGGTTCATCAAAATGGTAAATATCCACATGCCTACCGGAAAATTCGCCATTAGTGGCCTACGCGTATTCGGCAATGGAAATGGAGACAAGCCCACAAAAGTGAAAAACCTGATCGTACTAAGAACAGAAAAAGATAAACGCAGTGCCTACATCAAATGGGAACCTGTTGATAATGCTTTTGCCTATAATCTTTATTACGGAACAGCACCGGATAAACTGTATAACTGCATCATGATTCACGATTTTAATGAATATTGGTTTAAAGCAATGGACAGTCAAAAGGCCTATTATTTTGCTATCGAGGCTATTAATGAGAATGGCGTATCGGTAAAAACAGAAGTGAAGAAAGTAGATTAAAATAAGCGCGCACGCTCATTTATAAAGAGCGTGGAAATAGCTAATCGTTTTTAACTATTACCATAAAACGGATTAATAAAGAATAAAACACATATATAATGAAGAGAGCGAATATCCTGGTTGTTTTTTTAACCCTTTTTGTACTGAACGGATCAGCACAAACCAAAAAACCTGTTTCGGCAGCAGATGTAAAGATGAATACCTTCATCAGCAATTTGATGTCGAAAATGACCGTTGACGAAAAAATTGGTCAGCTAAACCTGCCAAGTTCTGGAGATATTACCACCGGACAGGCCAATAGCAGCGACATTTCTAAAAAAATAAAAGAAGGACAGGTTGGTGGTTTATTCAACATCAAAGGTGTAGATAAGATTAAAGCCGTTCAAAAAATCGCGGTAGAGAATAGCCGTATGAAAATCCCTTTACTTTTCGGCATGGACGTGATACACGGTTACAATACCGTATTTCCTATCCCTTTGGGCGTAAGCTGTATCTGGGACATGGCAACCGTGCAGAAATCGGCACGCGTAGCTGCCATAGAAGCCAGTGCCAGTGGCATCAACTGGACCTTCTCTCCTATGGTTGATATTTCAAGAGATCCACGTTGGGGACGTATCTCTGAAGGAAGTGGCGAAGATGCTTATCTGGGTTCGCAAATAGCCGCAGCCATGGTAAAAGGTTATCAAGGTAAATTACAGGCCAATAACGAAATTTTAGCCTGTGTAAAACATTATGCCCTTTACGGTGCTGCCGAAGCCGGTAGAGATTACAATACAACCGATATGAGCAAAGTGCGTATGTACAATGAATATTTTCCACCATATAAAGCTGCTGTTGATGCCGGAGCGGCTAGCGTAATGGCTTCTTTTAATGAAGTTGATGGCATTCCTGCAACCGGAAGCAAATGGTTAATGACTGATGTTTTACGCAATCAATGGGGTTTTAAAGGTTTTGTAGTAACCGATTATACAGGCATTCCTGAAATGATTGCACATGGCATGGGCGATTTACAGACCGTTTCTGCTTTGGCTTTAAATGCAGGAGTTGATATGGATATGGTGGGTGAAGGCTTTTTAGGAACTTTAAAAAAATCTTTGGCCGAGAAAAAAGTAGGTATCGCGCAAATAGATAGGGCCTGTAGATTGGTACTTCAGGCAAAATACAAACTGGGCTTATTTACTGATCCTTATAAATTCTGCAATGCTGAAAGAGCAGAAAAAGAGGTTTTCAGTCCGGCTAACCGCCAGGTGGCACGCGAAGTTGCGGGTGAAAGCTTTGTATTGTTAAAAAACAACAACAATTTACTTCCGCTTAAAAAATCAGGTACAATTGGTTTAATCGGTCCATTGGCAGATAATACGGCAAATATGTATGGTACCTGGAGTGTTGCAGCTCTTTTCGATCAATCGGTAACCGTGCTTCAAGGTTTAAAAGATGCTTTAGGTAACAATGCCAAAGTATTAACGGCCCGTGGTGCCAACTTCCTGGCCGATTCTACCATGGAACACCGTTACGTAAACATCCACAACCCTACTTATAAACGCGATCCACGTACAGAAGCTGAAATGATCAAAGAAGCTTTAGAAGTAGCGAAAAAATCGGATGTAATTGTGGCTACTATTGGCGAAGGATCTGAATTTACCGGCGAAAGCAGTAGTGTAACCGATATTCAGATTCCTGAAACACAGAAAAATCTGTTAAAAGCATTGGCTAAAACAGGCAAACCAGTTGTATTGGTATTATTTACAGGCCGTCCGCTGGCATTAAACTGGGAGCAGGAAAATATCCCGGCCATTTTAAATGTTTGGTTCCCGGGCAGCGAAGCAGGAAGTGCAATTGCTGATGTACTTTTTGGCGATGTTAACCCGTCAGGTAAATTAAGTACCACTTTTCCTCAAAATGTAGGTCAGGTGCCCTTATATTATGCGCATAAAAATACCGGTCGCCCATTGGCAGAGGGTAAATGGTTCGAAAAATTCCGTTCCAATTATTTAGATGTGAGTAACGATCCGCTATACCCATTCGGATTTGGCTTAAGCTATACCACCTTTAACTATAGCGATGTTAAATTGAGTTCGAACACCTTAACCAAAGGAAAATCGATCACCGCATCAGTTACTTTAAACAATACAGGTAAATATGATGGTAAAGAGGTGGTTCAGTTATATATTCAGGATCTCGTGGGTAGTATTACCCGTCCGGTTAAAGAGTTAAAAGGTTTCCAAAAGGTAGGTTTGAAAGCCGGAGAAAGCAAAACAATCACTTTTAACATTTCGGAGAACGACCTTAAATTTTATAATTCTGATCTAAAATTCGTGGCAGAACCAGGTGATTTTAAAGTATTTATTGGTACAAACTCACGCGATGTAAAAGAAGCATCTTTTACCCTGAAATAAAGACAATTAGGTTTGGTTATAAACCCTGCGCTATTGTAAAGTAGCCAGGGTTTTCTATTTTTGTTGAATGAAAAAGATAATTCTATCAATCTGCATTCTTTTTTCGGTACTCTTTTTAAACGCTCAAGATTTTAAAAAATTCGACAGGGGAAGCTATATCAAAGGAAAGGATTCTATTTACTATAGGATACTTTTCCCTGAGAATTTTAATCCCAACCAAAAATATCCGATCGTTTTCTTTTTACATGGAAGTGGAGAAAGAGGTAACGATAATGCCAGTCAACTGGTGCATGGCGGGAAATTGTTCTTAAAACCTGATGTACGCAAAAATTTCCCTGCGATTGTGGTTTTCCCTCAATGTCCGCAGAATGATTTCTGGGCCAATGCCAATTTTGAAAAAGATGCCAAAGGCAAAAGAAGAATCAGCTTTGTAGAAGGTGGTAAACCGACCAAAGTGATGCATGCACTGCAGGGAATGGTTAAAAACTTCCTTAAAAAACCTTATGTAGATAAAAAACAGGTTTATATTGGCGGCTTATCAATGGGTGCAATGGGTACTTACGAGCTATTAAGAAGAGAACGTCGTAAATTTGCCGCTGCTATCTCCATCTGCGGTGGCGACAACACCAACAACATTAAAAAATACCAGAAAATTCCGCTATGGATCTTTCACGGCGCAAAGGATGACATTGTTGATCCGGCATTCTCAATTGCAATTGCTGAACGTTTAAAAACGGTTGGTGATGAAGTAAAGTTTACCCTTTATCCAAATGCGAACCACAACAGCTGGGACAGTGCATTTGCAGAGCCAGAATTGTTGAGTTGGTTGTTTTCGCATAGGAAATAATAGATCAAACCTCGCAGGTTTTAAAAACCTGCGAGGTTTAGACATAGAAACTAATACTCAAATTCTTTATCATTAATCAATTGTTGATGTTTCTTTTCGTGATATTCTTTATAAAAAGATAATCCTCCAAACCAATCAACAACTTCTTTTCTTTTCAAGGATGTTAGTTTATGCGACAATATAATATTGTATGATGAATATGGATAGTCTCTAAAATCTTTCAATATCCCATGCTTTTGTGGGTTTGAATGGATATAATAGATTAGTTCGGTGATATAAGATTCATCCTCAACTTTCTTCCTTTTAAACCGTTCTTCAAAAAGCTTACCAGTGCGTTCGAATCGTTTATTAAAGGCTTTGCATAGGCATTGAATAAATTGGAAAAACTTTTTTCAATGTTCACAGTAATCTTATCTTCTTCCTTTATTCTAATTAAAAGATGGAAATGATTATTTAATAAGCAGTAAGCAAAAACATCTGCTACAGGTAAAATATACTTCTTTAGTAATTTTAGAAAATAAAAATAATTTGATTCTTCTCGGAATATGATTTCGCTATTATTCCCTCTATTGTATATATGATAGTAAGCCTCATGCTCTAAAGAAATAGTTCTAATCATAATTAAACTTAAATAAATTCATAGAAAAATCAAATATCATTATATCCAGACCTCGCAGGTTTTAAAAACCTGCGAGGTCTAAAAAAATCACAAAAAAGGTCCCGATGTTAACACCGGGACCTTTTCTATAAATATCAATTAATATTACTCAGCCATATTGTGGTAAACGGCCTGCACATCATCATCTTCCTCCAATTTATCTATCAGTTTTAGTACATCTGCAGCCTGCTCTTCTGTAACCTCGTGGTGAGATAAAGCAATACGCTCTAATTTCGAGCTTTTTAACTCAATGCCTTTTTCTTCCAAAGCTTTTTGCAAAGAACCAAAGTTTTCGAAAGCACCTTGTGCAACGGCAATATCGTTTCCTTCTTCATCAGCCTCTACATAAAGTTCCTCTAAACCAGCATCAATCAGTTCGAACTCTAATTCTTCCAGATCTAAACCTTCAGCAGGTACAAAACGGAAAATAGATTTGCGGTTAAAAACAAAATCTAATGATCCTGTTTTACCTAAAGAACCATCAGTTTTATTAAAATAACTACGAACATTGGCAACGGTACGGTTGGTATTATCAGTAGCGGTTTCAATTAAAACTGCAACACCATGAGGCGCATAACCTTCGTATACAATCTCCTCGTAATTGGCCATCGATTTATCTGAAGCACGTTTAATAGCCGCCTCTACCCTATCTTTTGGCATGTTTACGGCCTTCGCATTCTGCATCGCCGTACGTAAACGGGAGTTAGTTTCCGGATGAGGTCCGGATTCCTTTACTGCCATTACAATATCTTTACCAATACGCGTAAACTGAACCGCCATTTTGGCCCAACGCTTAAATTTTCTCTCTTTTCTAAATTCGAATGCTCTTCCCATTTTTGTTAGTATTGAGATATTAGATATGAGATATGAGACCTTAGGCCTTCAACCTTCCAACCCTCTACCTTTATTATTTCTTTAAATTATTTAACATATCAATTGTCAGTTTCGATAAATCGAACTCTGGTTTCCATCCCCAATCTTTTGCAGCATAACTGTCGTCGATAGAACGTGGCCAGCTGTTTGCAATCTGCTGACGGGGATCATTAGCCGCGTAAGATAAGGTAAAATCCGGAATATGTTTTCTGATTTCCGCTGCCAATATCTCAGGCGTAAAACTTACCCCTCCAAAATTGTAACTGCTACGTACCGAAATCTGATCAGCTGGTGCATCCATTAATTCGATGGTTCCGCGGATCGCATCATCCATATACATCATTGGCAATTCCGTTTCTGCATTTAAGAAACTCTGGTAACTTCCTTTTTTCAAGGCATCGTGAAAAATGTGGATCGCGTAATCGGTAGTACCACCACCTGGGGCAGCTTTCCAGCTGATTAATCCAGGGTAACGGATACTGCGCACATCCAATCCGTATTTTTGGTTGTAATACTCGCACCAACGTTCTCCGGCCAATTTACTGATTCCGTAAACCGTATTAGGATCCATTACACAATATTGCGAAGTATTATCTTTTGGCGAATTCGGACCAAAAACAGCGATGGAGCTTGGCCAATATACTTTTGCAGTTTTATATTCTAATGCTAAATCTAAAACATTCAGCAAACCGTTCATATTTAAATCCCAGGCCAATTTAGGATTTTGCTCACCTGTAGCAGATAGTAAAGCTGCTAAAAGGTACACCTGTGTTGGTCTGTACTTATGAAAAATACCATTGATCATTTCTTTATCCAGCACATTCACAAATTCAAACGGTGCAGAGTTTTTGATGTCGTAATCCGGCCTGCGTATATCGCATGCAACTACGTGATCATCACCATATATTTTACGTAACATGGTTACCAACTCGGTACCAATTTGCCCGTTAGAGCCTAAAACAACAATTTTTTCTTGCATAATTTTTTTGAGATTGAGCAAAGGTAAAAAAATGAGATAAAAGGCGATAAAATATTTATACTTAGTGTATAGAATAGTGGTTAATTGCTCGATTGTTTTATTGCTAAAGTGTTCAATTGCTTAATTATTAAATTGCCAATTGAAAACTGTTGAATGGTTAACTGCAAATTGCCAGCTGAAAACTGTTAACTGATACACCTCGTATTAGAACCTTTCAACAATGAAACCATACACAATCAAACTCGGTTACATTTCAACATTAATTTTATTACATTTACTACACTTACCTACATAACCAAATAACAAATGACTCACGCTGAGCCTGAAAAATCTGATGATTTACTTGATCGCTTAAAACTGGGCGATAAACAGGCTTACGAAAAAATATATTTCACCTATAGTAATGAGCTTTTATTGGCAGCCTACAAAAAAACAGGCGACAAGGTAATTGCTGAAGAACTGGTGCAGAACATCTTTATCTCCCTTTGGGAAAAGCGGCAGGAAGCGGTGATCAATAACCTCCAGGCTTATTTGTTCGGTGCCTTGAAGTTAAGTGTAATCAACCACATCAGGAGCCTGGTTATGGAGAATAAGTACATGGAGTACCAAAGCCTAACCTATTCAGAAAACCATCAGGATACTGCAAACCTGGTCGATCTTCACGACCTATCTTCCATTATTGAAGAAGGTATCAACTCCCTTCCAGAAAAAACACAGGAAGTTTTCAGGCTGAGCCGTTACCAACACCAATCTACTAAAGATATTTCTGCTGGTTTAAATATCTCCGAAAAAGCGGTAGAATATCATATTACCCGCTCAATTAAAAGGATTAAAGAATATATTAAAAATTTCTATATATTTTTATAGCTGACTATCAGATAATTACAAATTATTTTAGCTTTTTCACCTCCTACCTTTAGGGGTTCGCATTCATTGTGTTACTTGTATAGTATAAAGCCAAATATTCTTTCTTATGGACCAGAAATCATTTTACGATTTACTAAGCCGTTACGAAAACGGAAATTGTACCGAAACCGAAAAGCTTTGGGTAAATAAATGGTATCATAACTTAAATAGCAGAAATTTTAAAGATCTATCTTCAACCGCACTGGAGGAAATGCAGGCCAATACCTGGCTAAACATCAACAATATTGAACGCAAACCAGCACCAACATTAAAGGTTAAAAGGCTTTGGCCAAAATTTGCAATCGCAGCAGCTATATTGGTTGCCTTTTTTATCGGAGGATTATACTTAACGAACTACAACCATGCTGAACAATCTTTTATTGATGAAAACAGCAATTTAAGCTTAATCAGCAAAACCAATGATACTGATCGTCCCATCATTATAGCGCTTAGCGATGAAAGCACGGTAACACTTAAACCGCAGGCCAATATTATTTATCCAAAAATTTTTGCTGTCAACAAAAGAATGGTCTATTTAAAAGGAACAGCTTTCTTTTCGGTAAGTAAAAACCCTAAGCGGCCGTTTTATGTATATAATCAAAAACTGGTTATACGTGTTTTGGGTACCAGCTTTTGGGTAAAATCGTCAACAGATAAACTTCCCGCCCAAGTTGCCGTAAGGACCGGAAAAGTTCAGGTAGAAGAGAATCAAAAAAATTCGCTATTTACTTTCTCTAAAGCAGAACTGGCGAAACCAATTCTGCTTACACCAAATCAAAAAGGTGTTTTTTCCGACCACAAATTAAATAAAACATTGGTAAGCAAGCCTATTCCATTGGCCGAAGCTTATAACATACCCACAAGCTTGAGCTACAATTTTAAAGAAGAAAGCATTAAAGAAATTTTCAAAACCTTATCTGAGGCTTACGGAATAGAGATAAAATCGGATAATGAGCAGATTTCGACCTATACTTTTACCGGAGATTTAAGCAAAAAAGGGCTGTATGAGCAGCTCGACCTGATCTGTGGAACCATATCAAGCAAATATTACATCCAGGGAACCAGCATTGTAGTTTCCAATAAAAACTAACCAAATATATAAACATGATGAAGAAGAACCACAACACCAACAGCCCGTAACCGCGGCGCCATTTTCCATAATATTTTTCTAAAAAACAAAGCCGACAATGTGGGGCATTGCCGGCGAGTTAAATACATTAGAAATGTATTCATGGTATTTCTATGTCCAATAAATCCAATCATTTAATGAACAATAACCAAATTTATGAAAAAAAATCAACTTATTTCGCTGGCGATATATGCAATGAGAGTTTCGATTTACCAAATACTTGCAATAATAATTTTTACCTGTGCTGCATTTGCAAATAATGTAGGCGCACAAGACTTTTTGAATACACCCATTTCGATCAAGGCCGATCAAACCGATATTAAAACCATTATAGAAAAAACAGAACACCTGGCCAATGTGAAGTTTGTTTACAGTCCGCAATTAATAAACTCAGGCCGTAAAGTTTCCATTAATGTAGTCAACCAAAAACTTAAATACTTTCTTGAGAATTCGCTAAAACGTTATGACGTGGGATATAGGATAGTTAAAGATCAGATTCTGCTCTATTCTATTCCCGCTAATAACAACCTCGAACTTTTAAAAGCTTTTGAAGGTATTGTAACCGGAAAAGTAACCGATAGTAAAGGCAATCCTATTCCGGGTGTTTCAGTTACGGTAAAAGGAAAATCAATCGGCACCACCACTGATGAAAACGGTGCTTTTGCGCTAAAAGGCCTAACCGTAGATAGTCGGGTGTTAGTTGTGCGTTACGTAGGTTTTATCTCCAAAGAAGTAAATCTTTCTCCAGGCAATGCCGACGAAAACCTGAACATCAGTTTATCAGAAGATAATCTTCAATTAGAAAGTGTGATGGTAACCGGCGGTAACCCGAAGAAAAAATTAGAAAGCAGTGTAGCTTTAACATCTGTGAGCAATAAAGACATTACCAACAGGGCGCCGTTAAACAGTACCGATTTATTAAAAGCCATTCCAGGCTTAACCGTAGAAAGTACAGGTGGCGATGGTCCGGGCAATGTTTGGGTAAGGGGCTTTCCACAGCAGGGTGGTTATATTTTCTTAGGCATACAGGAAGATGGTCTACCACTTTTGCCAACGGGTTTCAATACCAATCCATCGGTAGATCAATATTATAAAACAGATTTAACCATCCAGAATATCGAAGCGGTTAGAGGGGGTAACGCTTCCATTATCCAGTCCAATACACCGGGAGCTGTGGTAAACAACATCAGTTATGTGGGTGCCGATAAACAATACGGTCAGTTTAAATTTACCACAGGTTTTTCGCAAGGTTTATACCGTTTTGATGGAAACACCGGCGGAAAAATAAACGAAAACATTAAATACAACATTGGTGGATTTTACCGTACCGATAATGGTGTGGTAGATCAGGGTTTCAATCCGGCCAATCAGGGCGGACAGATTAAAGGCAATATGACTTTTAATTTCAAAAACCATAAAGGTTTTGTCCGCGTGTATGGTAAATACCTCAATGATAAAGTTCAGTTCCTGTTAACCAGCTATTATCCTTACGATGGTACCGGGAAACCGACTACCTACCGAGATTACGATATGGCTTCGCAGTCTATCGTTCCATTACAAACCGAATGGAGTTATAACGATCCCGCAACTGGCAACCACAATTTTAGCTTAACCGATGGTATCCATACCAAATTAGGATCGGGTGGCTTTCAGTTCAATTATTTAACTGATAGCGGCTGGCAGATCGTTAACAATTTCCGTTACCAGAACACACATACCAATTCTACTTATACCGTTCCTTCGGGAATTGCAGCCAGAACAGCAGCAACACCTTATTATTATCCGGGCGGTGCAGTTGCACCATTTGTTGCAGGTGATTATGTAATTACTTCATCAGCCAACGGACAGATTAACAGTGATGTACAGGTAGTAGATTATTTAGACCTAAAAAAAACCATTAAAAACCACAGTTTGGGTATCGGTGCAGGCATCCACCAGTATAACCGTGATGACCTTCGTTATGCTTTCCGTTCATTTTCTGAATTTAAAGAGCATCCGAGCATTATTTTACAGTCACCAACAGCAGCTGAACGGACCATCCAGACTAAAAACACTTTTATTGGCGATACCAGAACTTTATCAGTCTATGCTTCAGATGAGATTAAAATCTCCGAAAAATGGCGTTTAGATATCGGTGCGAGGATTGACAACCAGAATGTAAAAGGCGACAGACCTTATTATGCGCTAAATACAGATGGAACGGTTAATACCACTGCTGCTGCTACCGCGACAATTTTAGGTTATACACCTTACGATGAAACCTTAACCAATTGGGCGGCATCAGTTGGTGCCAACTATAAAATAAACTCCACTTCGAGCATTTTTGCCAGGGCAACGAAAGCATACAATGCACCAACAATTGGCGATTACAATGCATCTGCATATAATCCGGCCAACATTAAAAAACGTCCGGTTTATTTAGGTGAGGTAGGTTTTAAATACGCGAAGAACAATCTCGCTATTTTTGCCTCAGGAAGTTACTCAGCCATTAAAAATGTATCATTAACCATCAACGTACCAACAACAGCAGCAGGAACACAAGCTTTAGTTGCGTTCGGTTCTACCCGCACATTCAGTGCCGAATACGAAGTTTCTTACAAAATTGCCAAACCGCTTAGTTTACGTTTAACAGGAACATTACAGGATTCTAAATACACCGATTACGAAGCATCAACCAAAGGAAATGCAGCCGTACTGGCAGAATTTGGTGATCGTACCTATAGTTTCACTGGTAAAAGAACAGAACGTGTTCCGGTTTTAAATACCGAGCTTGGCGCCAACTACGATTACAAAAACTTCAATTTATATGTAGCGGCAAACTATGTCGGCAGCCGTTTTACCTCTCCCAGCGACAGTTACAAACTACCTGCCTATGTGGTAATGAAAGCCGGAGCGGGATACAATTTCACTAAAAAAGTTTCAATAAGATTTTGGGCAGACAACTTGTTAAATGCAAAAGTGCTGACAGAGGGCGATGTTCGCGGAGACCAGTTCAGGGACTTCTCGACCGTTACCCCTGGCACATTAATGATTGGCAGAACATTACTTCAACGTACTTTCTGGGGATCATTGGCTTATTCATTCTAACAAAATCAAACCGGAGTTTACGCTCCGGTTTTTTTAATTCTAAAAACATCATCATGACAACAAGAAGAACATTTTTACAACAGGCAGGCTTAGCAGGTGCGGCAGCCTTTTTAAGTCCAGCTATCATTACTACAGCTTTGGCTCAGTCGGCAAAAGTTTCAAAAATCGGGATCGGCCTTTTCACCCTTAGGGAGCAGTTAACAGCTGATGTAAAAGCCACCATCCAACAAGTTGCTAAAATCGGCTATAACCAGGTAGAAACCTATTATGGTTATCCGGGCAAATACGAGGTGAAAGGTTTTTGGGGTTTGGAAGCCAAAGATTTTAATGCTTTATTGCAAGCAAACGGACTCACCTCCCCGAGTGGGCATTACAATGTAACAGAGTTCTTATCTTCAGGAGATGATAAAGTATTAAAATCGCACATTGAAACCGCAGCCACTGTAAACCAAAAATACTTTGTGATTCCTGCTTTGCCTACTGATATCAGGGCCAACGGAACATTAGATGATTACAAACGCATGGCCGCCAGATTTAATCAGGCAGCAGAACTTTGCCAAAAATGGGGTTTGAAACTGGCCTACCACAACCATAATTTCGAATTTAAAGATCAGGGTAATGGTGTTACTGGTTACGAAATCCTGTTAAAAGAAACCGATGCCAAACTGGTAGGTTTCGAACTCGATATCTTTTGGGCAGTAAATGCAGGTTTAGATCCCATAGCCATGTTCAGGAAAAATCCGGGCCGTTATAAAATGTTCCATGTTAAAGATATGGATAAAACAGACAAAGCCGTTTTTACCGAAGTGGGCGCAGGTAGGATCGATTTCAAAAGTATTTTTGCGGCTTCAAAACTGGCCGGTGTCGACTACATTTTCACAGAACAGGATATCATCAAAAAAGCACCTTACGAGAGTATTGCCGAAAGTTATAATTACATCAAAAAGAATCTGCTTTAGGACAGATTTCCCCTTTAAAAAGCCTGTTTTAAGAATTTATTAGTAAATAAGCCGCTCACCTGCACTAAATGTACTTTTTACACCAAGTAAAACGGCGATAAAATATTGATCTAAATAGCAATAGAGCAAGAAAAATCCATTTATTTAGAATAATTCTACTCGGTAACAATCGCATTGCAGTCTGATAATTTAACCCGAAAAATTTATTCTTTCCGCTATATTTTTTCTAATATTACTAATTCAACACATATATAACCAATATATAAAACCATAAAGACGATGCACAGAAGAGAAGCACTTAAAAACGTTGCATTCTTGCTGGGAGGAGCAATCTCCGCAAGTACAATGGGCGTTTTATTTGAAAGTTTTACGCTCCCTGAAAACGAAAAAAACTTTGTGAATTATTCGCTGGAAGACGAAAAGATTTTTGCCGAATTTGCTGATATTATTGTCCCGACTACCAAAACCTCTGCAGGTGCCAAAGCCGCAGGTTTAGGCAAGTTTATTCCGATGATGATGAAAGATTGTTACCCTGCCGAAATGCAAACCTCATTTTCGAAGGGATTTAAAGATCTTCAGGCAAAATCTATGAAAGATTTCGGTAAGAGCTACCTGGCTTTAACACCAGCCGACCGCAAAAAATTAATGATCGATTTAAGAACAATCGCACTTGCTCAAAAAGATGGTAAATCAGAAGAAAACAAAGATCTGACTTACTTTTTCATCACAGCCAGAGATTTAACCTTACTCGGTTATTATTCTTCAGAGATTGGTTGCACCAAAGCACGCGAATATGTGCTTATTCCGGGCCGATATGATGGTAACGCGCCTTTAAAACCAGGCCAAAAATCATGGGCAACCTAATTTCTAACCTCAATAACAAAACATCATGAATTTAAATACAGATTTAAAAGCAGAAAATACTTACGATGCTATTGTAGTAGGATCGGGGATTAGTGGCGGCTGGGCTGCAAAAGAACTTACAGAGAAAGGCTTACGTGTACTGATGCTCGAAAGAGGAATGAACATTGAGCACATTACAGGTTACGAAACTGCCATGAAAAACCCATGGGATTTTAAACATGCAGGTAAGTTAACCGAAGAGCAAAAACGTACCCACCCCGTACAAAAAAGAGATTATCCTTACCAGGAAGCAAACGAAAAATGGTGGGTAAACGATTTGGAATGCCCTTACACCGAAGATAAACGTTTCGATTGGTATCGTGGTTTCCACGTGGGTGGAAAATCTCTAATGTGGGGCCGTCAGAGTTACCGTTTAAGCGATCACAACTTCGAAGACAATAAAAAAGATGGTCACGGTGCAGACTGGCCTATCCGTTATGCAGAACTTTCGCCCTGGTACGATTATGCTGAGCGTTTTGCCGGCATCAGTGGTTCAAAAGAAAACTGGCCCACTTGTCCCGATGGTGAGTTTTTACCCCCAATGGATTTAAACATTGTAGAAAAATCGGTTAAAGCACGTGTAGAAGAACATTATAAAAGAGAGCGTATCATCATGATTGGCCGTACCGCCAATTTAACAGTACCTCACAAAGGTCGTGGCAATTGCCAATACAGAAATTTATGTAGCCTTGGTTGTCCGTTTGGTGCTTATTTCAGTACGCAATCTTCTACCCTACCTGCGGCTATGGCTACCAAACGTTTAACTTTACGCCCTTACTCTATCGTAAACCACATCATTTATGATAAGGATACGAAAAAAGCAAAAGGGGTAATGGTAATTGATGCACAGACCAACAAAACAATGGAGTTTTATGCCAAAATTGTTTTTGTAAACGGTTCTACATTAGGTTCAACATTCCTTTTATTAAATTCAACTTCAGAAGCACATCCAAATGGTTTGGGTAATGCCAGCGGACAGTTGGGTCACAACTTGATGGATCACCATTTCCGTTGCGGCGCATCAGGCGAAGCCGAAGGTTTTGATGATAAATATACTTACGGCCGCCGTGCAAACGGAATTTACGTACCGAGGTATCAGAACATTGGTAATGATAAACGTGATTATTTACGTGGTTTCGGTTATCAGGGTGGTGCAAGCAGGGCAAACTGGCAAAGTGATGTAGCCGAATTATCGTTCGGTGCGGACTTGAAAGAAAAAATGACCAAACCAGGCAAATGGACCATGGGATTGGGCGGTTTCGGAGAAATGCTTCCTTATTACGAAAACAAAGTTTACATCGACCATAGTAAAAAAGATAAATGGGGACAGCCGGTATTGGCCATTGATTGCGAATACAAGGAAAACGAGAAAAAAATGCGTGTGGATATGATGAATGATGCGGCCGAAATGTTAGAAAAAGCAGGCATGAAAAACATCAAAACCTACGATGCAGGTTGTTATCCTGGTATGGCAATCCACGAAATGGGTACCGCAAGGATGGGTAATGATCCAAAAACTTCAGTACTGAACAAATGGAACCAGATGCACGAAGTAAACAACGTTTTTGTAACTGATGGATCTTGTATGCCATCAATCGCCTGCCAAAATCCATCATTAACATTTATGGCCTTAACTGCAAGAGCTTGCGATTATGCTGTAAAAGAATTAAAGAAAAAGAACATCTAGAAAGGTTTAAGGTAGAAGGCTTAAGGTATAGGGTTCAATCTCCCTATGCCCTAAGGCTTTAGCCCTATGCCCCATACTTCAAAAATGAAAAGAAAATTAAGAATGGGCATGATAGGCGGTGGAAAAGACGCTTTTATCGGTGCCGTACACCGTTTGGCTGCCAATATGGATGGCCTGATCGAATTATCTGCCGGAGCTTTAAGTGTAAACCCTGAAATCGGGTACGAATCTGGAAAATTACTTTTCCTTCCTGATAACAGGATCTACACCAATTATGAAGAAATGCTGACCAGGGAAAGTGAATTGCCAGCAGATGAAAGAATCGATTTCGTAACCATCGTAACCCCAAATTTTGCCCACTTCGCCCCAGCCATGATGGCTTTGGATAAAGGCTTTAACGTGGTAATCGAAAAACCAATGACCTTAACTTTAGAAGAAGCAAAACAGCTGAAAGCAAAAGTTGAAGAAACAGGTTTAACCTTATGTTTAACCCATACTTATTCGGGCTACCCAATGGTTAAACAGGCAAAACAAATGGTTAGCGAAGGTGCTTTAGGTGCCATCAGAAAAATTGTGGTAGAATATCCTCAAGGTTGGTTAAGCACTTTATCAGAACGTGAAGGCAATGCCCAGGCTGCCTGGCGTACAGACCCATCAAAAACCGGAAAAAGCGGAAGCATGGGCGATATTGGTACACATGCTGCACACCTAGCCGAATATATTTCTGGCTTAAAAATCACAAAAATATGTGCCGATCTAAATATTGTGGTTCCTGGAAGAGCAATTGATGATGATGGCAACGTATTGTTAAAATTTGATAACGGAAGTAACGGTGTGCTGGTAGCCTCTCAAATTGCTGCCGGAGAAGAAAATGCATTAAAAATCAGGGTTTACGGTGAAAAAGGTGGCATAGAATGGCACCAGATGGAACCAAATACTTTAATTGCAAGGTGGTTAAACGCACCCGCACAGATTTACAGAACGGGTAATGGCTATATGGGCAGTTTTGCTCAGCACAATACCCGTACACCGGGTGGTCACCCCGAAGGTTACTTAGAGGCATTTGCAAATATTTATAAAAACTTCGCGTTAACAATAGATGCAAAGCTGAACAATGAGCAGCCTACTGCAGAAATGTTGGATTTTCCAGGTGCAGAAGATGGCGTAAGAGGAATGGCATTTATTGAAAATGTAGTAGCTTCAAGCCAATCAGATCAAAAATGGCACGATTATAAACTATAACTATTCAGCATGACAACGATAAAAGGACCAGCAGTATTTTTAGCACAATTTATAAGTGACGAAGCGCCATTTAATACCTTAGAGAATATCTGCGAATGGGCAGCCGGATTAGGGTTTAAAGGTATTCAGATGCCAACCCTGGATGCAAGGTTTATTGATCTTCAAAAAGCGGCTGAAAGTAAAACTTATGCTGACGAACTGAAAGGGAAAATTGCTTCTTATGGTTTAGAAATTACCGAACTTTCTACACACCTGCAGGGTCAATTGGTTGCCGTACATCCGGCTTACGATGATCTTTTTGATGCATTTGCACCAAAAGAACTGCATAAAAACCCAAAAGCGAGAACAGAATGGGCCGTACAACAAATGAAATATGCAGCAAAAGCCTCTCAAAATTTAGGCTTAAATGCACATGCAACATTTAGTGGTTCATTATTATGGCAATATTTCCACCCATGGCCGCAACGCCCTGCCGGATTGGTTGAAGAAGGTTTTGCAGAACTGGCAAAACGCTGGACACCGATCTTAAGCGAGTTCGACCAATGCGGTGTTGATGTTTGCTACGAAATACACCCCGGAGAAGATTTATTTGATGGCGAAACTTACGAAATGTTCCTTGCCGCAGTAAATAATCACCCGCGGGCATGCTTATTGTATGATCCATCACACTTTGTGTTGCAACAATTGGATTACATTCAATACATCGATTTTTACCACGAACGCATTAAAGCTTTCCATGTTAAAGACGCAGAATTTAACCCTACAGGCAAACAAGGCACTTTTGGTGGCTACCAGAGTTGGGCAAACCGCGCTGGCCGTTACCGTTCGCCAGGAGATGGCCAGGTTGATTTTAAAACCATTTTTAGTAAATTGGCGCAATATGATTTTAAAGGTTGGGCCGTTATGGAATGGGAATGCTGCATTAAAAACCAGGAAGATGGTGCTCGCGAAGGTGCCGAATTCATTAAAAAGAACATCATTAACGTAACAGATAAAGCATTTGATGATTTTGCTGCATCAGGCAGTGATAGCGCTTTCAATAAAAGAATATTAGGATTACAAGATTAACAAACACAAAACACACACAAAATGAAAAAGACATTTTTAATTTTAGGCGCTGTAGTCATCTTTATGGCTTCATTTTCAAAAGCAGATTTGGCTAAAGAGAAGACGGTAGTTGCAACAGCAACAATGACAAACCATGCTGCTTTCCAATCGAATCCTGGCGAAAAACTGATCAATAAATCAGATTGTTTAGGTTGCCACAATAAAACCAACAAAATTATTGGCCCTGCTTATGTGGAAATCGCAAAAAAATATCCGGCTACCGAGAAAAACATTAACATGTTAGCCGATAAAATTATTAAAGGTGGTACCGGGGTTTGGGGCAATATGCCAATGACTGCCCACGCTACACTTAAAAAAGACGATGCAAAATTGATGGTAAAGTACATTTTATCCCTTAAAAAATAATTTTAACCAAATTAGCAAATCGATTTACTACTATGAAAACAGAGCAAGAAAATAAAAACACGAGTAACCGCCGTGATTTTATTAAAACTTCGGCAATCGCTGCCGCAGCGTTTATGATCGTGCCCCGCCATGTATTGGGCGGACCCGGTTATTTAGCACCAAGCGATCGCTTACTGGTTGCCGGCATTGGTGTCGGCGGAAAAGGCCAGAGCGATTTAGATATGTTCAACAAAAGCGGAAAAGCAGATATTGCCTTTTTATGTGATGTTGACGATCGCCGTGCAGCCAATAGTGTGAAAGCTTTCCCTAAAGCCAAATACTATAAAGACTGGCGCGAAATGCTGGATAAAGAACATAAAAACTTCGATGCGGTCTCTGTTTCCACTCCCGATCATAACCATGCCATACAGGCTTTGGCTGCCATGCAGCTGGGTAAACACGTTTATGTGCAAAAACCTTTAACACACGATATTTATGAGGCGCGTATCTTAACCGCTGCTGCCAAAAAATATAAAGTGGTTACTCAAATGGGTAATCAAGGTGCATCAAACGATGGTCCACGCCAAATGAAAGAATGGTATGAAGCGGGTTTAATTGGTGATGTACATACGGTTTACGCCTGGACCGACAGACCGGTTTGGCCACAAGGTATTCCTCGACCAACAAAAAAAGCTGAAATTCCAAAAGAATTAGACTGGAATTTATGGTTGGGTACTGCTCCTGAAAAAGATTTTATAGACAAACTGGTTCCTTTTAACTGGCGCGGCTGGTGGGATTACGGAACCGGTGCCCTTGGGGATATGGGATGCCACTTAATCGAAGCTCCTTTTAGCGTATTAAACTTAAAATATGCAAAAGAAGTTGAAGCCAGCGTAGGCTCTGTTTATGTAGATGAATTTAAACGCGGTTATTTCCCTGAAAGCTGCCCTCCATCAAGCCACGTTACCTTAAAATTCCCTAAAACGAATAAAACCAAAGGTGATGTAACCTTACATTGGATGGATGGTGGTATCCAGCCGGAACGCCCAGAAGAATTAGAAGCTGACGAAACTTTTGGCGATGGAGGTAATGGTACCTTGTTTATCGGTACAAAAGGTAAAATGATGTCTGAAACCTATAGTGCCAATCCGAAATTATTGCCTTTAAGCAGAAATAAGGATATTAAAGTTGCGCCAAAATACACCCGCGTACCAAATGGTGCAAACGGACACTATAAACAATGGGTTGAAGCCGCAATTGCAGGTTATGGCAAACAGGAAGTAAGTTCTCCTTTCGAAATTGCAGGACCGTTAACAGAAGCATTATTAATGGCGAATTTAGCAATCAGAAGTTTCGATATCCAAAAAACAGTTAATGGTAAAACTACTTATCCAGGCAGGTACACTAAAATGCTTTGGGATAACGACAACATGAAAGTTACCAATTTCGACGAAGCAAACCAGTTTGTAAAACGCGAATACCGCCAGGGCTGGAACAATTTAACTCTTTAATTATCACAAACCTCGCAGCAAAAAAACTGCGAGGTTTTATTTAAAAAAAATGAAAAAAATCTTTCTTTCTGCTTGTATCCTGTTAGCAGTTACACAAATATCAAAAGCTCAAAAGGGCTTCAAACCACTTTTTGATGGTAAAACCACTACAGGTTGGCATACCTATAATAAAACTACTGTTGGTAGTGGCTGGCAGGTTCAGGATGGTGCATTGCACTTAGATTTAGCTAAAAAAGGCACTGATGGCGGTGGCGATTTAGTTACGGATAAAGAATATGGCGATTTCCATTTAAAATATGAGTGGAAAGTAGCTCCAAAAGCCAATAGTGGTTTAATTTTTTACGTCCACGAAGAGCCTAAATATCACGCTACCTACTCTACAGGTTTAGAAATGCAGGTAATCGACAACGACGGTCACCCGGATGGAAAAATCACCAAACACCGTGCCGGCGATTTATATGACCTGGTAAAAAGTTCATCAGAACCGGTTAAACCTGTTGGTCAATGGAATAAAGCAGAAATCATTAGTAAAAAAGGTAATTTAACTTTAATTTTAAACGGAGTTGAAGTGGTAAAAACTACCCTTTGGGATGATAACTGGAAAAAAATTGTTGCAGGCAGTAAATTTGCAACATGGGAAAACTGGGGAACGTTTAAAACCGGCAAAATTGCCCTGCAAGATCACGGAGATGAAGTTTGGTACAAAAACATCTCTATAAAAGAACTTTAAAATAGGTTAAAGGTGTAAAGTAAAAGGATGAAGGTTTCCTTCCTCCGATTTAACCATATACCTAAAACTTAAATATAATGAGGCTGAAGGCGTAAGGTAAATGTTGAGGATTATATCCTTAGTTTTAACCCTACGCCTTAAACCTTAAACCTAATAACCTTATATAAACCAAATGAATAGCACTACTCGCTTTAAACTCTCTGCCATGATGTTCCTGGAATTTTTTATCTGGGGCGCATGGTTTGTAACTTTAGGGGCTTTCTTAAACAATAACCTAAAGGCAACCAATTCTGAAATTGGTTCTGTGTTTTCAACACAATCCTGGGGCGCCATTATTGCTCCATTTATCATTGGCCTTATCGCCGACAGGTATTTTAACGCTGAAAGAATTTTAGGTGTTTTACACATTATTGGTGCTATTTTAATGTACCAGATGTATAGTGCGCCAGATGTAAGTGTTTTTTACCCTTACGTTTTAGCTTACATGATTTTGTTCATGCCTACCCTTGCGCTGGTAAATTCGGTTTCTTTTAACCAAATGAAAGATGCTGAAAAAGAATTTGCAAATATCAGGGTATTCGGTACCATCGGGTGGATCATTGCTGGTTTACTGATCAGTTTTGCATTCCACTGGGATTCTCCGGAAGGAATTCAGGCGGGATTATTAAAAAGCACCTTTTTAATGGCAGGTATCGCATCTTTGGTATTAGGTTTATTTAGTTTTACTTTACCTGCAACCCCTCCAAAAGTTGCTAAAGACGAGAAAATAAAAATTGGTGACATTTTAGGTCTGGATGCATTAAAACTGTTAAAAGATAAAAACTTTGCTGTTTTCTTTATCTCTTCTATCCTGATCTGTATCCCATTAGCTTTTTATTACCAAAATGCAGGTCTTTTCTTAGCAGATATCAAAGTTTCGAACCCAACAGGTAAAATGGCCATAGGCCAGGTTTCTGAAGCACTATTTTTATTGGCCATTCCGGTATTCTTTTCTAAATATGGTTTTAAGAAAACCATCATTGTGGGTATGTTGGCCTGGGCGGTACGTTATGTGTTATTTGCTTATGGTAATGCTGGCAACTTAAGCTTTATGCTGATCATTGGAATTGCGCTCCACGGTGTTTGTTACGATTTCTTCTTTGTATCTGGTCAGATTTATACCAACTCAAAAGCCGGAGAAAAATTTAAAAGTGCAGCACAGGGTATTATCACGCTTGCAACTTATGGCGTGGGTATGTTGATTGGCTTTAAAGTAGCCGGATTAATTACAGATATGTATAAAACCGGAGAAGTAACCGATTGGAAAATGGTTTGGATTATACCAGCAGGAATTGCAGCGGCAGTGTTCTTATTGTTTGCCCTGCTTTTCAACGATAAAACTAAATCTGAAATAGAAGCTAAAGCAGTTTAACATGGCCTCAAACGTAAACAGAAGAAATGCTTTAAAGAACATCATCGCAGGAACTGCTGCGATTGGTGTTTCTTCAGGATTTTCAGCATTAGCAATGGATAAATCAGCATCAGATCAGCCGCTAAGGCTAAAAGGAAATATCAACCACGCCGTTTGCCGCTGGTGTTTTAGCAGTTTAGATGTAGAAACACTTTGCATCGAAGCAAAAAAAATCGGCATTAAAGGCATTGACCTCGTTGGCCCTAAAGACTGGCCGACCTTGAAAAAACATGGCCTGGAATCGACCATGTGCAATGGAGCAGAAATTAATCTGGTAGATGGTTTTAACGACGAGAAATTCCACGAAAAATTAATCCAGAACTATACAGCAATGATTCCGCTTGTTGCCGAAGCCGGATATAAATACCTTATCTGTTTTAGCGGAAACCGCCGTGGGAAAGATGACGAAACGGGTTGGAACAATTGTGTTAAAGGACTTAAACAACTCATGCCATTGGCCGAAAAACACAATGTTGTTCTGGTAATGGAGTTATTAAACAGCAAGCTGAACCATAAAGATTACCAGTGCGACAGAACCTCGTGGGGAGCAGAACTCTGCAAACGTTTAGGATCTGAAAACTTTAAGTTACTGTACGACATTTACCACATGCAGATTGATGAAGGTGATGTGATCAGGAACATTAGAGATTATCATCAGTACATTGCCCATTACCACACTGCTGGTGTTCCGGGCAGAAACGAAATTGATGATACACAGGAACTTTATTACCCGGCCATAATGAAAGCCATTGCCGAAACTGGCTTTAAAGGTTTCGTTGCACAAGAATTTATACCTAAAAACGCTGATAAAATAGCCTCCTTAAAAAAGGCAATCTCAATTTGCGACATTTAAAAATATACCTATGATATCAAGAAGAAGTTTTATACTCAATAGTAGTATGGCTGCAGCGGCAGCACTTTTGGCGCCGTCGTTCGCTTTTGCTGCCGATAAAAAAGCAGTAGGCTTACAATTATATTCTTTAAGGGACGAACTTCCTAAAGATGTAAAGGGAACCATTGCCAAGGTGGCAAAAGCTGGCTTCAAAGAAGTTGAAACCTATGGTTTTTCGATAAAAGATCAATTTTGGGGATTAACGCCTAAAGAATTTAAAGCATTATTAGATGCTAACGGATTAAAAGCACCAAGTGGCCACTACGGTTTAGGCACTTACCTGGCTGATGGAAATACCACAGAACTTAAAGCGGCAATTGCAGCAGCAAAAGTACTGGGCAGCGAATACGTAACCATTCCCTGGTTAGACGGAAGTATCAGAAAAAATGCCGACGATTATAAAAAAATCGCAGCCAGGATTAACGAAGCTGGAAAATTGACAAAAGCAGCCGGTATCAGATTAGCCTACCATAACCACAATTTCGAATTCGAAAAACAAGGTGATACCACCGGTTACGAAATCCTGTTGAAAGGAACCGATAAAAAACTGGTTGATTTCGAACTTGATTTATACTGGGTAGTACGCTCAGGCAACGATCCAATTAAATTATTCAAAGAAAATCCGGGCCGTTTTACCATGTGGCATGTTAAAGATATGGACAAAGCCAATCCGGCATTAAATGCTGAAGTGGGAACAGGTTCTATCAACTTCAAACCTATTTTTGCCCAGGCTAAACTTTCGGGCATGAAACATTTCTTCGTAGAGCACGAAACCAATTACAAGCCAAATCCACTAGGCTCCGTTACCGCAAGCTGCGCGTTTATTAAAAAAGAAATTATTTAATCATCAGGCAATGAATTCAAGAAGAACATTCTTAAAACAAGCAGGATTAGCAGCCGGAGCGGCATTATTAATCCCATCATTTGCTTTTGATAAAGTAAGCAAAAATGTTGGTCTGCAATTATACACCCTACGCGATGAATTGCCAAAAGATGTAAAAGGCGTTATTGAAAAAGTAGCAAAAGCCGGATACAAAGAAGTTGAAACTTATGGTTTTGCCAATGGAAAATTTTGGGGCCTAACGCCTAAAGAATTTAAAGCTTTACTTGATGCCAATGGCTTAAAAGCACCAAGTGGACATTACCACATGGATGATTTTGTAAAAACAGGAAATACCGATAGGTTAAAAGCAGATATCGAATCATCAGCAGCAATTGGTGGTAAATATTTTACCATTGCCGGCGCACACGTTGATATGAGTAAAGGTGCCGATGGTTTCAAAAAAACCGCAAGCGATTTTAACAAAGTGGCTGAAATTGCAAAAGCCTCAGGATTAAAATTCGCTTATCATAATCACGATTTCGAGTTTAAAAATTTGGGCGATACCACCGGTTACGATGTTTACTTAACTGAAACCGATAAAAACCTGGTTAATTTTGAAATGGATTTATACTGGGTAGTACGTTCAGGTAATGATCCGTTAGCATTATTTAAAAAATACCCAGGCCGTTTCCCAATGTGGCACGTAAAAGATATGGACAAAGCCAAACCTGAATTAAACACCGAGGTGGGTAAAGGATCAATTGATTTTAAATCGATTTTTGCTCAGGCAAAACTTTCAGGTATGCAACATTTTTTTGTAGAGCACGAAAATAACTATCAGCCAGATCCAATTGGCTCGATCAAAACAAGCTGCGATTATATCAAAGCAAGTCTAATTTAAATTTATTATACCCCTCAGGTATTAAAAACCTGTGGGGTATATAAAAAACGATTCTAACGGTAAACTGCAGATTGCAAACTGATATGGGCGTTTCCCATGCTACGCAAGGATCGGGCTTTTCAGGGCTTCGCTCCGGTACCGATGAAAAACATCGGCACTGAACCCTTACAATCCCTAACGCAGAACTACCGCACTAATGATCTCTTCATGTTAGAACGGCTGACCTAGGTTAATTAAACCTGACAGTAGCGGGCATCCCGATTCTTCATCGGGATAAAGCGGATGGCAGGACTTTCGTAACCGATAAAACGCTGGAACCTGCTTTCCAAAAAAGAAAGAAAGCCTCTCTTATCAAGTTTTACTAAATCGAATTAATGATTTATCTTCAACCCATATTCTCTATCGAAAACCCAAAATTTTAAATATTAAAAGCAAATTTAATTGGTAACAATAGGGATATAAGCTTAATTTTTAGCATATTTGGGCTTATATCAAATAATTAATAATATAAAAAAAAATTAAAATGAAAGTAGCAGTAGTAGGTGCAACCGGATTGGTTGGCACTGTCATGTTAAAAGTATTGGAGGAAAGAAATTTCCCTTTAACAGAGTTAATTCCCGTAGCATCAGAAAAGAGTGTTGGTAAGGAAATTACTTTTAAGGGTAAGAAGTTCCCAATTGTTAGCATGGATACTGCAATCAGCATGAAACCAGATATCGCTTTGTTTTCGGCTGGTGGCAATACTTCATTAGAGCATGCGCCACGTTTTAAAGAGGCTGGAACAACGGTTATCGATAACTCTTCTGCCTGGAGAATGGATCCTGCAATTAAATTAATTGTACCGGAAGTTAATGCACACGAACTTTCTATCGATAACAAAATTATTGCTAACCCAAACTGTTCTACCATCCAGATGGTGGTGGTTTTAAAACCTTTACACGATAAATACAAAATTAAACGTGTGGTAGTTTCTACCTATCAATCGGTTACCGGTACAGGTGTTAAAGCGGTTGAGCAATTAATGAATGAGCGTAAAGGTATTGATGGCCCGAAAGCTTATCCTTATGAAATCGATTTAAATGTGCTTCCTCATATTGATGTTTTCTTGGAAAACGGATATACCAAAGAAGAAATGAAAATGGTTAAGGAAACGAACAAAATCATGAGCGATGATAGCATTAAAGTTACCGCTACAACGGTTCGTATTCCGGTAATGGGTGGTCACTCAGAATCGGTAAATATTGAGTTCGAGAATGATTTCGATTTAGCCGAAGTGCGTAGCATTTTAGAAAAATCACCTGGTATAATTGTTGTTGATGATGTGGCTAACTTAAAATACCCAATGCCGAAAGATGCACACGAAAAAGATGAAGTTTTTGTAGGCCGTATCCGTAGGGATGAGTCGGCTCCTAAAGCCCTAAACCTTTGGATTGTTGCCGATAACTTACGTAAAGGTGCAGCAACCAATGCTGTTCAAATTGCCGAATACCTGATTCAGAAAGAATTGGTTTAATCAATAAAACTCAAAAGCCTCCCGATGTAAAATCGGGAGGCTTTTTTATGCGCTCCAACAATGAAACATATTCCCATTGCGCTTATATATTCCAGATTACTTATCGGTTTTGGAATCATTCTATTAAGCGTTTTCCATGTTAGCCATTATTCCTCTTTAGCCATCACCTTATTATCCATTGGTTTGTTAACCGATGTTTTTGATGGAATTATTGCCCGTAAGCTCAATATTTCATCCGAAAAGTTAAGGCGGCTGGATTCCGGAATCGATCAGGTATTTTTTATTTCGGTAGCAGTTGCCACTTATATCCAATGTCCTGATTTCTTTAAAACCAACCTGGTCAAATTAATTGTCCTTGGTGCTTTCGAAGCTTCAACCTATGTATTAAGCTATATCAAATTCAAAAAGGAAATCGCTACTCATTCTATCGGTGCTAAAATTTGGACGCTTACCATATTCGCTACTTTAGTCGAAATTATGGTGCATTGCGAATCGGTCGTGCTCTTTGAAATTTGCTTCTGGTTCGGCCTGGCTACCCGGTTAGAAATACTCGCCATTGTTTTCACCCTCAAAAAATGGGCAAATGATGTACCAACCATTTATCATGCTGTAAAACTGAGGCAGGGAAAAGAAATTAAACGCAATAAGTTATTCAACGGGTAAACTATATTTTTATAATTATATAATTTAGCGATCGTAATCACTAAATTATATATAAATAAGAGATCATAATCACTAAATTATATACAATTTAGTGATTAACACAGAATTTTGCTATATTTGAGAGAAGCAAAATTTGTAAGATGATTATCAGAAATCTGCAGAATCACATCGAATCGAAATTTTTTAAACAAAAAGCCATTATCGTTACTGGCGCCAGACAAGTGGGTAAAACCACTATGTTGAAGGAGTTAGTAAATAAGAAGGAGTTACCTTTTGTTTTTCTAAATTGCGATGAGGCAAACGTACGTGCTACCTTAACTGATATCAGTATCGAAAGGCTCAAATCAATTATCGGTGTTAACAAAATCATTTTCATCGACGAAGCACAACGAGTTACCAATATTGGCTTAACCTTAAAACTGATCGTCGATAATTTTACTGATGTCCAGTTATTGGTTACAGGTTCCTCATCATTAGATCTGGCTGTTGGCATCAAAGAATCATTAACCGGAAGAAAATTCGAATATCACCTCTTCCCTTTTTCTGTTGCAGAACTTATTGAAGACACTAATGTGCTTACTGAAGAACAGGCTTTAGAAAAAAGATTAATTTATGGTACTTATCCTGATGCGATCAATTATCCGGGTGAAGAAAAAGAGCTGTTATTAAATTTGGCAAACAGTTATCTCTTTAAAGATATTTTATCCCTAACAGGCATCCGAAAACCTTTACAGCTCGAAAAACTGGTACAGGCATTGGCCCTACAGATTGGTAACGAAGTTTCTTATACTGAACTTGGCCAAATGATTGAGGCCGATAAACTTACTGTTGAGCGTTACATCGATTTATTAGAACAATGTTTCGTTGTATTTAGGCTACGTGCTTACAGCAGTAACCTGCGGAACGAAATTAAAAAGAGCAAAAAGATATACTTCTATGATACAGGAATTCGCAACGCGGTAATCGAAAATTTTAGTATGCTCGGCTTACGACAGGATGCTGGTCAGTTATTCGAAAATTACATTGTATCTGAATACATAAAGGCCAGTAATAATAAAAGAAAGCATGCAAAATATTATTTTTGGCGCAGTTTTCAGCAACAGGAAATTGATTTAATAGAAGAAGTTGATGGAAAAATAAATGCCATAGAAATCAAATGGAACGCGAATAAAAAAGTAAAGTTTCCTTCAACTTTTTTAGATGCATACCCCACTAACGAAACATACGTTATAAACAAAGCTAACTATACCAGTTTCCTGATATAAAATAATCGCCTGCAAAAAAAATGAAATTTTTCAAAATATTGTCCTTATCGCTGTGCTTAGCAATTGCAGCAAATGCTCAAAACAGGATCCAAAACATCGAAAAAGCCTTTGATAATTTATTAAACGACGAACAGGCAAAACATGCCCTAGTATCTCTTTGTGTTTTGGATGCCAGTACAGGCAAAACATTATATGCCAAAAATGAGCAGATTGGTCTGGCCACTGCTTCAACACTAAAAACCATTACCGCAGCAACAGCTTTCAGTATTTTAGGGAAAGATTTTCAGTTTCAGACTAATTTGGCCTATACCGGAACAATTACTACAGATGGAACATTAAAAGGTAACCTGATCATTATCGGTAGCGGCGATCCAACTTTGGGTTCGTGGCGTTATCAAAATAAAGAAAACGCTGTTTTAACCGCCTGGGTTGCGGCCATAAAAGCTGCAGGTATTAAAAAGATTGAAGGTGCGGTAATTGGTGATGACCGTATTTTCGGCACACAAACCACACCTGAAGGTTGGGTTTGGCAGGATATCGGCAATTATTACGGTGCCGGAACTTCTGGCCTAGCCTGGAGGGAAAATCAATTCGATATACATTTAAGGCCAGGAAGCAGCACAGCAGATGAAGTGAAAATTGTAAAAACAGCCCCAGCTACACCTTATGTGCAAATTGTAAATGAGTTAAAAACCGGAGCATCTGGAACTGGCGATAGAAGTTATGCTTTTCTTCCGCCTTACAGCAATGTTGCTTACCTCCGCGGTAGCTGGGGTATTGGCATTGCCAAAACAGGTATTTCTGTTGCCCTCCCCGACCCCGCTTTTGATTGCGCCTACCGTTTACAGGATACTTTGAAGAGATTGGGGATTTCGACCGGTCAGCAGGCCACAACGGCAAGGTTAATGACCTTGAACAATCAGGTCATCCCTTCGGTTACACAGAAAATAAGTACCATCAGTTCGCCAAGCTTAAGTGAGATTACTTACTGGTTTTTAAAGAAAAGCATCAATTTATATGGCGAATCACTTTTAAAAACCATTGCCATAAAATCGGGCAAAGCAGGTACAACCAGTAAAGGCGCTGAAACTGAAATCAATTTCTGGGCTGATAAAGGAGTTGATAGAACAGCATTGAATATTATCGATGGCAGCGGACTCTCACCAGGCGACCGAATCACAACCTCGGCAATGGCTAATGTGCTTTTTCAGATTCAGAAAGAAAACTGGTTTCCTGATTATTATAAAGCCCTGCCAGAATACAATGGTATGAAAATTAAAAGCGGAACCATAAACGATGTTTCGGCATTTGCAGGTTACCATACGGACGCGGCTGGTAACAAATATGTGGTGGTGATTAATATTAATAATTATAGCGGAAACAGTATCAACAAAAAGTTGTTTAAGGTATTAGATGAATTAAAATAATCCCAAACTAAAAATAATATGGCGCTTTTTGTAAAAAATCTTCAAACTGTTGATGGACTGATTTCGAACTTATATAAAGGTATTTCAGCAGAAGAAATGACTAAAAAAATCATTGATCTAATGGAGCAGCAAGGTTATAACGTTACAAATGATCAGTATGGAAATTTAATCTTAGAAAAAGGCAGCCGTATAAAACGACTTTTACTGGGTGCTTTTGTAACTTATTTTAAATTTAGCGTAACAATGGCTCTGGGTGTTGATGGTGAACTTACCGTTAATATTTTTCAGCAATCAAGCGGCATGTCTGGCGGTTTAATCGGCATGAACCAGATCAAAACAGAACTTGCCAGGTTAAACTTTTTGTTTTCTAATATTTAGTAAGTATTAAAAATAATCCCATTCCGTGGTCTGTGTCCTCACAGAACACTCATAAAATTAGTTATTACTTCCTACAATATCATATTCATAGATGGTCTGTGCGGACACAGACCATGGATAAGGAGTCCTATAGAAAAGTCGTCATTTCGAGCGGAGCCGATAGCTATAGGGTGCAACGCAGTCGAGAACCCGAAGGCTCTGCGAAGCAAAATCTGCCTCGATAGATCTCTCCATTCCGCTGCGCTTCAGTCGAGATGACGACCTGTTCAAATATCAATGTAATTATCATTCAAATAATTCCTCCTGAATAGCAACCCAGCCACAACAATGTTTAGTGGAATTAGCATTAAACCTAAGTCAAACATAATAAACACATAAAAGAGGAAAAACAGGCAAAAAACACCTATCAAAAATCCTTTAACCTGAATCTCATTCAGCAGAAGCAAACTTCTAAATAAAAGTATAGCAGAAAAAGCGAATACAGCTAACTCCAGTGAAGTTATTGGCCCAAAACGAGTAAATATCCAACATATTTCGGGCAATAATAAAATGAGATAGTTTAAGCAGAAGCTAAAAAACACCTTGGGCTTACTAAAAGGGAAATTTGGTAAAAAGGATAAATAACGGTCATTGAAAATTTTCTCCTGATAAATGAGCACAACATGCGCCACAACAATGGAGGAAATAATGAGCATGAGTAACCTGAAATTATCTTCCAGATCAGAAAAAAGCATAAAAACACTTGAAATCAATACCCAGGAAAGCAGTTTGGTTAATAAATAGGCCAGTTTGGATCGGTTAAAAACCTGAAATGTGTACAATAAAAACACAGATTTGTTCCATTTCCGACTTACTCTGATTAGCCGGTTGGGTTTACTGCTTTCAATTAAACGATTACTTTCTTTTAAAATAATATAAGCACCTGCAATAATCAGCAGCAGCTGAAAGAACAAAATCCCAATAGAAATAAGATAAAAACCAAATATTAACCCAATCACTACGGCATATAAAGTATAGCACCAAACAGGAATAAATATATAAGCCAACACTTTAGACCAGCTGAGAAACTGTTGTTTTTTTGAGGATGAGGTAAAACTGTAGTATAAAAACTCCAGTTGAGGCAAAGCAAGCTGGTTAAGCACATATTTTAGGCTCTTATAGCCATATAATAAACTTGCAACAAGATAAAAAGCCATGATTAATGGATTACTTACCAAACTTATGGTAAAGAAAAACTGCCAGAAATCTATTTGCTCTGGCCGAACTGTACCTAAAGTGTTAATGAATAAACAGTAACTGATCAACATGACGAAAACGAATACCAGCATACCTGCATGGGTACGGTAAAACCCATCCACAAATATTTTCCTTAAAGCAACATTCGAAAGCGGAAACATTAAAAATTCGGAGTTAATTGTTTATCCTCAATATTAAGTTGTTTAAGTCCGGGCAATTTTAACCCATCCAAAGGCTGGTGCGATGATAAGATGAAACTAATCTTCTCTTTCTCATGTTTTTCATTAATCCATCGGTACAATATCTCAAGAGATTCTGCATCAATGGTATTTAAAGGTTCATCCAATAAAATCAGTTTAGGTTTGCCCAAAAAAGCCAGCACCAGCGAAAGTTTTTTCAGCATACCGCTGGAATAAGAACCCAATGGATTGTTGATATAATCCTGCATTCCGATATCGGTTATTAAAGCCTCTGCCTGACCAGGAATTGCCCCCTTAGCTTTGGCAAAAAGACCGATCATCTCAGCTCCGCTCAAAAACTCGGGAAATAATGGCTCGGCAGCGGCAAAATTGACCAGTTTTCTGTAGGCTACACCATGATTTTTCAGATAAACCGTTCCTATTGCGATATCACCCTTAAAAGACAATATCCCGGCAATTGCTTTCAATAGGGTACTTTTTCCTGTACCATTGCTTCCTTTTATCCAAAAAACACCTTCAGGAAGTTTAATATTATCTATCTTTAAAACAAGATGATCGAAATAAGATTTTTCAAATTGATTGAAGTGTAGCATAAAACCATTTTATTTCTGACTTTATTTTTAATGAAAAGTTACAACGGGACCTCATCTTGGTAAAATCATACATCAATGCAGCTAACTTTACGTACTTACCAGCCCAGCGATCTTGAAAGTTTGGTTAAACACGCCAATAACTTCAACATTTCGAAATATTTAACCAACAAATTCCCTTTTCCATATGAGAAAAAAGATGGGAAAGCTTTTATTCAACTTGCTTTAAGCCATCATCCTTTACAAATTAAGGCCATTGTATTTAATGGTGAAGTAATTGGATCGATAGGTGTGCATCAACTCAATGATATTTACAGCAAAAGTGCAGAAATGGGTTATTGGATTGCTGAAGAATATTGGGGAAAAGGAATTGTTCCGCTTGCCATAAAAGAAATGCTTCAATATGGTTTCGCTACCTTCGATATTGATAGAATTTTTGCACGGACAACACATACCAATCTGGCTTCGCAGCGGGTTTTAAAGAAATCAGGCTTTATTTTCGAGGCAGAATTAAAAGCCACTATTTTTAAAAATGGCGAATATTTTGATGAACTGATTTTTGGGTTCAGGAAACATCAGCTGGTTTAAAGGCAGCATTAAAACATTTTGTTAAAATCAAAGGCTTATTGCGTAAATTCGTGCAAACCAAAAACAACAAAGCAATGAGATTATCAATCAAATCAGTAATGCTGTTTGTTGCACTTTTAAGTGCAGCAGATTTCGCAAATGCCCAGGAAGCCAAATTCCCACAACCGAGTAGTGGTCAAACCATCATCCAGGATTTTGGATTGGGAAAAATAACTTTAACCTATTCCCGTCCGAATGTTAAAGGCCGCAAAATTTTTGGCGGAATGGAACCCATGGGCACAGTTTGGCGCAATGGAGCAAATGCAGCAACACGCATTAAATTTACCGATGCCGTTAAAATTGAAGGCAAAGATTTACCGTCCGGCGAATATGGCCTGTTCAGTATCCCCGGCAAAAACGAATGGACCGTTATTTTTAATAAAATTGCCGATCAATGGGGTGCGTACGAGTATAAAGAAAGTGATGATGTGTTGCGTGTGAAAGTAAAAACAACAGCTTTAAAGGATAAAGTAGAAACTTTAACCATGCAATTTTCGGCAGTTAGCGAAACTTCTGCAACTTTAAATATGATGTGGGAGAATAGTGCCTATGCAATCAATATCACTACTTCTATTGATGAAAAAGTAATGGCCAATATCTCCGAAGCAATGAAAGGTGAAAAGAAACCATATTTTGCTGCTGCACAATATTATTTGCAAAACGGAAAAGATTTAAAACAAGCTTTAGCATGGATGACCGAGGCAGAAAAATCGGATCCCAAAGCACCTTGGTTTAAATTGTGGAAAGGCCGTATCCAATTAAAAATGGGCGATAAAGCAGCCGCAGCAACTACTGCACAGCAGGGTATTGATGTTGCTAAAGCACAAAAGGTTGATGAATATGTAAGGTTGAATTCTGAACTTTTGGCCGAAGCTAAAAAATAATGAGATAACTACCCCCACGATGCCGTCATTTCGAGCGGACCCGATAGCTATCGGATCGAGATGACGGCATTAATTAAGTATCGTTCCTCTCCATAAACTATCAATCTCAGTAGCATAAACCCGATTGTAATGAAAAGCCCGCAATCCCGATTTTTCATCGGGAGAGGACTTGTAATGAAAAGCGGGACTAACCCCAACCGAAGTAATACTGCAATTGCTTTTCAAATTAACATGAAGGCTCTTATGCACATTAAGCTACCAACTTAAACATAAGTTTCAACCAATATTAACTTAAAATTAACCATCGGTTAACTCAAACAACTATCGTAACATTAACCCTTAAAACGCTTTATTTATTTAAAAAATATACTAACTTTGATGTTGCGCTTAGTAATTGTACTTTTTACACTAAGCAGGTTAAAAAATCAATAAAAAATCAAATAAAAATGAGCATAATCGTTAATGTCCATGCCAGACAGATTCTCGATTCGAGAGGCAATCCAACAGTAGAAGTAGAAGTTGTAACAGAGGCAGGCGCTTTTGGCCGTGCAGCTGTACCAAGCGGTGCATCTACTGGACAATATGAGGCTGTTGAATTACGTGATGGTGATAAATCTACATATTTAGGTAAAGGTGTTTTAAAAGCTGTAGAAAATGTAAATACTAAAATTGCTGATGCATTAAGAGGTATTGATGTTTTTGAGCAAAATACAATTGATAAAATCATGTTAGACCTGGATGGTACCGAAAACAAAGGTAACTTAGGTGCTAATGCTATTTTAGGTGTTTCTTTGGCTGCTGCGAAAGCTGCTGCTGATGAAATCGGTCAACCTTTATACCGTTATATTGGTGGTGTTAATGCAAACACTTTACCAATTCCGATGATGAACATCATTAACGGTGGTTCTCACTCCGATGCACCTATCGCTTTTCAGGAATTTATGATTATGCCGGTTGGCGCTCCTTCATTCTCTGAGGCTTTACGTTGGGGAACTGAAGTTTTTCATAGCTTAAAGAAAATTCTTCACGATAGAGGTTTATCTACTGCAGTAGGTGATGAAGGTGGTTTTGCACCAACTTTCGATGGTACTGAAGATGCAATTGAAACGGTATTAAAAGCAATTGAAACTGCTGGTTACAAACCAGGTTCTCAAATCTGTTTAGCATTAGATTGTGCTTCATCTGAGTTCTACAAAGATGGTAAATACGACTATACTAAATTTGAAGGTGCTACTGGTGTAATTCGTTCAAGCGAAGAGCAGGCACAATATTTAGCTGATCTTTCTGCAAAATATCCAATTATCTCTATTGAAGATGGTATGGATGAAAACGACTGGACTGGCTGGAAAAGCTTAACCGA